>Ga0224530_1000040_pt1 | contig 89411 bp, 74 predicted proteins | sample CBST75metaG_FD_179873 | JGI IMG/M metagenome (GOLD analysis project Ga0224530, IMG submission 179873) | Peat soil microbial communities from Stordalen Mire, Sweden - C.B.S.T75 | ecosystem: Environmental > Terrestrial > Soil > Wetlands > Peat | place: Sweden: Norrbotten County, Stordalen Mire...
TGCCGCGGACACTGGCCGATCTGGCCCGCCACATCCTTCGCGAAACGGCGCTGCCCCGGCTGCGTCTCAGCTCCATCGAACCGATGGATTGGACCCCCGAGCTGATCGCCCTGATGGCCGAGTTTGGCGGAAATCGCCTCGCCCGCCACGCACATTTGCCCCTGCAATCCGGCTCGGACTCTGTGCTGCGACGGATGCACAGACGTTATCGTCCTTGGCACTACGCAGAAAAAGTGGAAGCACTGTTCCGCGCAGCAGGCCCGGATCTGACCCTGGGCGCGGATGTAATAGTGGGCTTTCCCGGCGAGACGGACGCAGAGTTTGACGAGACTGTGGCCCTGATTGAGGCGCTGCCCTTCGGCTATCTGCATCTGTTTCCGTTTTCTCCGCGGCCTGGAACTCCGGCTTGGGCATTGCACGCGGAGCGGCCAGTGCCGGCGGCGGTGGTGGAGGAGCGGATGGCGGCCCTTCGTGCCTTGGCAGCCCAAAAGAGCAAGGCGCACCGCAGGTGCTTTGTTGGTCGGGAAGTTGAGGCCATCACGTTGCGCACACCTTCTGAATTGCAGACTCGTTGTATGACTTCCGCGCTGACCGAGAACTTTCTCCCGGTGGAAATTGATGGCCGTCTGCCTGCCAACCAGTTGGTGCGCGCGCGGGTGACCGGACTTAATGCGGAAGGCGCGCTGACGGCGCAGCTAGCTCCGTCCCGGAGTTAAACCTCGCTTCAATCGGCAGGCCTGCACTGGAGTGTTAGCATCCTGCCCATGGGAAACAAAAGCGTTGTCTCGGTCTTACTGTGCAGTGGAATGTTGGTTGCAGTGGCAATGCTGTTCAGTCTGGCTGGAACGGCTCAGGTTTCGGCCGCGCACAAAACGGAAAACGTGGTTGTGGTGATGATGGACGGGATGCGCTGGCAGGAAGTTTTCAGCGGCGCGGACCCGGAGCTGATCAAGACCCTCGGCCCCGATGCCCTGGGCGATGCCAAGGAACGCACAGCCAGCGCGCAGTATCTGTATTGGCGTGACACGCCAGCCGAGCGGCGCCAGGTGCTGATGCCGTTCTTGTGGAGCGTGGTGGCCGCGCAGGGGCAGATCTTCGGCAACCGCGATTTGGGCTCGGACTCGTATGTGACCAACGGGCTGAACTTCTCCTATCCCGGATATAGTGAAACGCTCACTGGGATTGCCGATCCGCGTATCCACTCGAATGACAATGTGCCCAACCCCAATGTGACCGTATTCGAGTGGCTGAACGGCAAACCAGCGTTTGCGGGCAAGGTGGCGGCCTTCGGCGCATGGGACGTATTCAACGGCATCTTCAACCGGGAGCGCTGCGGCTTTCTGGTCAACGCGGGTTACGATCCTCTGACGGCGATTCCCGCCACGCCGCAGATTGAGCTGCTCAATGAGCTGAAGGCGGAAACGGTGCGCATCTGGCCCGATGAGCCCTTCGATCCGCTGCCCTTTCACACTGCCGTTGAGTATGTGAAGGCAAAGAAGCCGCGGGTGCTGTTTTTGGGACTGGGCGAAACCGACGAATGGGCGCACGGAAGCTATTATGCTGAGTACTTGAACGCCGCGCACCGGGGCGACAACGATCTGCGCCAGCTTTGGGAACTGTTGCAGTCGATGCCCGAGTACCAGGGCAAAACGACGCTGATCGTTTTGCCGGATCATGGCCGCGGCGTGGGCGCGGAGTGGACCAGTCACGGGGAAAAGATTCCCGCGTCCAAAGAGACGTGGATGGCGTATCTGGGGCCGGACACGGCGGCTAAAGGCGAACGGCAACAGGTTGGCCCCGTGACCGAGAGCAAAGTGGCGGCCACGCTGGCAGCGCTGCTGGGTGAGGATTACCACGCGGCGGTTCCCCAAGCGGGTACAGCGATCCGGGAGGTGCTGGCGAAGTAGCCCAAATCCATTTCCCAGGCCAATCTGCTTCAAACTCAAATTCTGCTGTAAGCCCTTTGTTCAACGGAACGAGGCCAATGCTATACTCAGTGTGCGTCCGTGTGCCTGCGGCGACTCCGGAAAACCCCGGAGGCGGGCAGCGACGACTTTTGGAGGAGCACCATCGCACTCGACAAACGTTCGGCAAAGTCCTTTATCCGCATCAACGAGAAGATTCGTGCGCGCGAAATCCGCGTCATCGATGAAAACGGCGAACAACTTGGCATCCTGCCGCCTTTCGAGGCGCTACGAGTAGCCCGCGAACGCGGGTTGGACCTGGTGGAGGTATCGCCCAGCGCGGTTCCCCCGGTCTGCCGCATCCAGGACTACGGCCGCTTCCTATACGAGAAGGACAAGAGCGAGCGCGCCGCCAAGAAGAAGCAGAAGATCATCGTCGTCAAGGAAGTCAAGTTCTCCGTGACCGTGGATGAACACGACTACCAGACCAAGAAGAACCAGGCAGTCAAGTTTCTCGCCGGCGGCGACAAGGTCAAGGCCAGCCTGAGATTCCGCGGCCGCCAGATGGCTCACCGCGACCTGGGGTACGGCATCATCAACCGGCTGATCCAGGACATCGGCGAGGCCGGCGTGGTGGAGTTCATGCCGCGCATGGAAGGCACCATTCTGCACGCCATTCTGGCGCCCTCCAAGAAGCAGGAACAGCTCAAGCCGAAGCCCGCAGCGGTTCCGCAGCCTCCTGCCGCCGCCGCGCCAGTGCCGCTGCCGCAGGCCAAGTAGTAGTCTCGTTTCGCACACAGGCCGCCCTTGCAGGGCGGCTTGCGCGTTTCTGCGCGTGCTTTTGGGCAGGCAGAAAGCTGGCGTTCCCGTGTGGACAAGAGTACCCAGCGCTCCCGTCTGCTGCCCCGATCCGTACAGGTTCCAGAGTTTGCGTTATACTGGTTGAAGCCTCAAGAGGGCAGGGAAACCCCTGCCTCACGGGTATCACGGCGGAGTAACCTACTCTGCCGGACAAAAGAGAAGAAAAATGCCTAAGTTGAAGACCCATACGGGTGCGAAAAAGCGCTTCAGCAAGACTGGCACCGGCAAGATCAAGCGGCACCAGACGAAGACGCGGCACATCCTTACTTCGAAGTCGCCCAAGACCAAGCGCAAGCTCGGTAAAACCTTGATGGTTTCCGATGGCGATTACAAGAAGGTAGCACGCATGATTCCCTACGCCTGATCGTTGAGCCTTCTCCGCGGTGCGGAGACGGCACAACCGGGCCCCAGCGAACGCGTTGCGCGGGCCCCCAGCTACCCGGACAGTTTCCGGTTCCGCTGAGAGATCAAGGCTTGAAAAGAGCGAGTGAAGAGGTTTACCGCCTGTACCCTTCCGGGGCCGGGCCTCCTGCCTCCAGCCGCATGAACAACGAACGCAAAACGGAGAACCCATATGCCCCGTGTAAAACGTAGTACGAAGCGGAATGACCGCCGCAAGAAGATTCTTGAGAGGGCAAGCGGCTATTTTCTCACCAAGTCGAAGCTCTATCAGGCAGCCCAGGAAGCCGTCGAGCGCGGCCTGAAGTTTGCCTACACCGGCCGCAAGCAGAAGAAGCGCCAGTTCCGCTCTCTGTGGATCGTGCGTATTTCGGCCGCAGCCAAGCTGAACAACTTCAGCTATTCACAGCTCATCAACGGCCTGAAGAAGGCCGGCATCGAGCTGGATCGCAAGATTCTGTCCGACATCGCCATCAAGGACGCAGCGGGCTTTACCGCATTGGTTGAGAAGGCCAAGGCAGCGCTGGCGACCGAGAAGGTCGCGTAAGCAGGAAAGCAAGTCAGCAAGTCAGCAAGTCAGCGAAAAGGCCCCGCATATATGCGGGGCCTTTTTTTGTTAGCGAGTCAGCGGCGCGCTATAGCGAAACCAGAGTAGAAGTATCCCGAAAGCAAGGCTCTCAAGTCGACGCGACCACCAGGGAGCGGCGACCTTGCACAATCTCCGACAGAACACAGTGACTCTGGTTTCGCTCTAGTGTGTCGGATTGAGCCGCGGCGCTGAAGCGACAGGGCGAGTGGTTTATCCTTTTCTTTACGCCTATGAACATTGAGATTCCCAATTTGACGGCATTTGACGAAGCCGCGCTCGACGAGGCATTCGCCGCTCTTGAGCGGCAGGCGCGTGCGGCAGCGGCTGCGGTGGACGGCGAAGCGGCTGTGGAGGCTTTCCGCCTGGAGTGGCTGGGACGCAAGCAAGGTCTGCTCAACGAGGTTTCCGGCCGGTGGCTGAAAGCGGCTCCCGTGGCGGCTAAAAAGCCGCTGGGCCAGCGCTTCAACGCGCTCAAGGCGCTGGTGGAGAGCCTGCTGGACCAGGCGGCTGGAGCGGGTCCGAGCGACGCCGCCTTGGCGGCCGAGGCCATCGACATCACGCTGCCCGGCACGCGGCGGCTGATCGGCGCCGAGCATCCGATCACCAAGACGCTGAACGAAATCACCAGTGTCTTTGCGGCGCTGGGCTACTCGGTCGGTGTGGGACCCGAGGTCGAAACCGACTTCTACAACTTCGAAGCCATGAACTTTCCTCCGGGGCATCCGGCGCGGGATACGCAGGACACGCTGGTCATCGCCGGCCAGGACCGCCGCCCCCAGCGCGATCGCCTGCTGCTGCGCACCCACACTTCGCCGGTGCAGATGCGGACCATGGAGTCGCAACCGCCGCCGGTGCGGATCGTCATTCCCGGCAAGGTGCACCGCAACGATGCGGCCGATGCCACCCACTCGCCGATTTTCCATCAAGTGGAAGGCCTCTGCGTGGACACCAACATCACCTTCAGCGATCTGAAGGGCACGCTGAGCCACGCCATGAAGGCGCTGTTCGGCTCGTCGGTCAAGACGCGCTTCTTCCCATCGTTCTTTCCCTTCACCGAGCCGAGCGCCGACGTGCAGATCAGTTGCATCTTCTGCGGCGGCAAGGGTTGCCGCAAGTGCAAGCAGTCGGGCTGGATCGAGCTGTTGGGCTGCGGCATGGTGGACCCCGCGGTCTTCGCCTTCGCGGCAGAAAAACAGCCCGGTTACGATCCGAAAAAGATCTCCGGCTTCGCCTTCGGCATGGGCGTGGAACGCATCGCCATGATGAAGTACGGCATCAGCGAAATCGGCAAGTTCTACGCCGGGGATATGCGGTTTCTGGAGCAGTTTGCGTGAAGCAGCGGTCTCGCTTGAAAGCAGCCAGTTAGCGTGCGCTGCGCGCACACTGGCAAGTTAGCTGGTTAGCGGTGGGATGGGGGAACGGAAGATCATGCCCAGAACCAGGCAATTTCGGGATTTGCTTGTATGGAAGAAAGCAATGGAGTTGGTGCGTGAAGTCTACACGCACACCGAAGAGTTTCCGAAGGCTGAGACGTTTGGGTTGCGAATGCAGATGCGCCGGTCCGCTGTTTCGGTTGCCAGCCATATTGCCGAAGGCCACGGCCGGCTGACGGATGCGGAGTTGCGGAAGTCACTTGGGGCGGCGCGCGGGTCGTTGTATGAGTTTGAGACGCAAAACGAGTTGGCTTGCGATTTGGGATTCATCGACCGTGATTCCAGCCAGCAGTTGCTCGGAGTGGCGACGGAAACCGCCAAAATGATCAACGGACTGCTCGGGGTGTTGGAACCATGATTAAGTTTCCGCTGAACCAGCTAACTTGCTAACCGGCTTTTGCGCGGAAGCGCGCTAACTCGCTAATAGGAATCCAATGAAAATACTTACCAAATGGTTGCGCGCATATTTGCCTGAGCTGCCGGTTGACGACACTCAACTTGCGGAAGACTTGACCTTGCGCGGCATTGCCGTGGACGGTATCTACGATCTGGGCGCGGGCAATGGCTCGTACTTTGAGATGGATGTGACCACCAACCGCGTCGACGCCATGAACCACTACGGCGTGGCGCGCGAGGCGGCGGCCATCTATGGGCTGGAACTGCCTGCAGTGGTCTACAAGTTGCCCGCGTTTCGTCCTGCCGCCAAGCCTTTTCCGGTGCGGATCAAGGCCGAGGATGCCTGTGGCCGTTACAGCGCCCGCATCCTGCGCGACATCAGGATTTGCGACTCGTGCGACTGGTTTGCCGGGGCCGAAGTGTCCGCCTATTTCAAACTGCTCGAGCAGAAAATGATCTCGAATGCAGTGGATGCCTCGAATTATGCGTGGCTTTCGATCGGCCAGCCGACGCATGCTTTCGATTGCGACAAGGTCGAGGGTGGCATCGTGGTGCGCCGCGCCGCGAAGGGCGAAAAGCTGAAGACCCTGGACGGCGTGGAGCGCACGCTCGACCCCGAGGATCTGGTGATTGCCGACGAGCGGAAGGCGCTGGCTTTGGCGGGCGTGATGGGCGGCTGGGATTCGATGATTACTCCCGAAACCCGGAATGTACTGGTTGAGTCGGCGTGGTTCGATCCGGTTGCGGTGCGCCGCACTTCGCGTCGTCATGGCCTGCACACCGACGCCAGCCACCGCTACGAGCGCGGCGCGGATTTCAATGCCGCACTGACGGGCTCGGAGCTGGTCTCCAGCATTCTGCTGGCCAGCGGTGGATGGATCGATGGCGATGTGGTCGATGTGCGCGTTCCCGCGGTTGAGGCCAAGACGGCACATCGCAAGCCCGTTGCGCTGCATTTGAGTGAAGTGAAGCGCATTTTGGGCGCTACGGTGGACGAGGCCGGGATCACGGCCAAGGACGTGGAAACCGTGCTGCAGGCGCTGGGATGCACGTTAGCGGAGTTCGCGGGGTTAGCCGGGAAAGCGGAGTTAGCAAGTGCACGCGAGGCTGACGCGGCCTGGCTGGTCACGCTGCCCAGTTGGCGGCTCGATGTGGATCGCGAGATCGACCTGATCGAAGAGGTCGCGCGGGTTTACGGCTACAACCGCTTTCAAAATACGCTGCCCGCTTTCGGCGAGGGCGTGCAGACGCTGCCTTGGGCTCAGAGCGAATCCGCAGTGCGGCAGACGCTGCGCTCGGCCGGATTCCATGAAGCCATCGCCAGCACTTTTTGTTCGGCGGCAGAGGCGGCCTTGACGGCGTCGCAGCCGGGCCTGGTTGTCCCGCTGGGCAATCCGCTCAGCGAAGAGGCCGGCGTGATGCGTCCGTCGCTGGTGCCGGGCATGCTGGCGATGATTGCCGGCAACCTGCATCGCGATGTGAGCGATGTCCGTTTGTTTGAGCTGGGCACGGTCTTTAGCGGCACCACGGAGAAGGTGGAAGAGCGGCCGGCCGTGGCTTTTGGCGCGGTAGGCAATTTGCCGGAGCAGTCTGCGCTGCATCCCGCGCGGGCCATCGAATTCCACGACGTCAAGGGCGCGGTGGAGCAAGTGCTGGAGCGCTTTCAGGCGCGTTCCGTCTACTTTGACCGCTTCCCGGCCGAGGCTGGCATTACGCCGCAGTGGCTGCACCCTTACCGCTCCGCGCGTGTGGTGGTGGATGGCAGCACGGTGGGCTGGTTCGGCCAGTTGCATCCCACCGAGGCCGCAGCCCGCAAGCTGAAGGACCCGGTGCTGGTGGGCGAGCTTTACCTGGACCGGCTTTACAAGCAACAACTGCGTGAGCCGAACTCCCGCGATATTTCCCGCTACCAGCCCGTGCGCCGCGATTTTTCTCTGATATTGGATGAGAGCATTGCTTGGGAAAAGGTCGATCTGGCGCTGGCTGCGTTGCAGATTCCCGAGTTGGTGGAGTGGCGGGTGCGCGAAGTCTTCCGCGATCCGCGCCGCAGCGAGCACGAGTACTCGCTGCTGATGGGCGTTACCTTCCAGGCTGCCGACCGTACACTGCGTGAGGAAGAGCTGCAGAGCTTCCAGGCGCGGGTGGTGGAGGCTGTTGGCAAAGTAGGCGCGCGCCTGCGGGCCTGAGCAAAGAAACCTGTACCATTGGCGCTATACTTGCACGGAAACGTTGGTTTTTTGGAGGTTTTACCATGTCGCAGACTTTCTGGGAATCTGAAGCCGAAGAAGGCGCGCAGCCGGAGCTGGAGATGCAATCGGAGTTGGAGATGCAGCAGGAGCCGGAGTCCCAGGAACCGGATATGCAGGAGCCGGAGGCTCTGGAGCCTGCAGCCGAGGCGGGCAGTCTGGCTTTGAGCGTGGATGATTTTTCCGCGCTGGAAGAGCGCATTCTGCGTGCGGTGGACCTAGTGAAGCGGGAGCGGTTGGCCCGCGCCGCAGCCGAGGAGCGGGCCACCAAGGCCGAGGCCCAACTCAGCGAGCAGGCGCCGCTGGTGGACCATTTGCAGAAGGAAGTGAAGGTGCTTCATTCTGAACGCGATCAAGTACGGCAGCGCGTGGAGCGGTTGTTGTCGCAATTGGATGCGCTCGAACTGTGAGGTAAACCCATGGCCCTGGAACAAGGCGAACGTGGAAACGGCTACGTCACCGTAGAAATCTACGACCAGACCTATCATCTCTCCGGCCAGGATACGGAGCACATCCAACAACTAGCCGCGCAGGTTGACGCCAAGATGCGTGCGGTGGCCGCACAAGGCCGCACAGTGGACTCGCTGCGCGTGGCCGTGCTGGCTGCCTTGAACCTGGCCGATGAGATCTCCCAGTCCGCCAGTCCCGATGCGCGCCAGGGGCATGCCCGCGCCGCCAGTCTGCGCGGTTTGCTGGACGAAGTGCTGGAAGGTGAGCGGAAGACCGGCTGAGGCGCGCCGCCGTTGCCGTTTTGGGCCTCCGGTTCCCAAAAAACAGGGGACAAGTACGTAGCACACCGCACTTCTCCAGTACAAGACTTGTAATTCCCGCCCGGGACCCGTACTATCCGCAATAGAAACCGGCCTGCAAAGCAGGTGTAAGGTCAATGCTGGTTGAACCAACATTCAATGAACAGGGGCTCAACTCGACAATCGGTTCTGTGTGCCGTGTCCGCCAGTCCGGAATGCCTAATGAACCGCGGAGAGCTCCACCGTCTTAGGACGGGTTCACCAGCACATCGAGCACGGCCCAGTGGGTCGGTATCTACCTCTCTTCCAAATTGCGGCTGGGCCAGCGTCTCGCGCCCAAATGCCGTATCCTGACACAGGTGTATCCAGTCCTCTTCCACATCGGAGCAATCCTGATCCCGGCCTATGGCGCGGTGGCCGCCTTGGGCGTGCTGCTGGCGCTGTTTCTTGCCCAGCGCACGGCGCGCCAGGCGGGCGTGGACCCCTCGCAGGTGTGGAACCTCTGCATTCTGTCGCTGTTTGCGGCCCTGGCAGGCCAACGCCTGCTGCTGCTCATCCTCAACTGGAGCGATCTGCGCCGTCACCCCTTGTGGATGCTGGCTGTGGCCATGGTGCATCATCCGCTGCTGACCGCAGTGGGTGCGGCGGCGGCCGTTGTCGCCGCGCTGCTCTGTGCGCGCTGGCAGCGCATGCCGCTGGCCTCGACTGCCGATGCCCTGGCTGCGCCGTTGGCGCTGGGACTGGCATTCGAACAACTGGGCGCGCTGCTGGCCGGATCCGGCTATGGGACAGAAACCGCCGTGCGCTGGGCAGTGGTCTATAACAATCCGCTGGCTTCGCACTGGAGCGGCACACCGCTGGGAATTGCACTGCATCCGGTGCAGTTGTACGCGGCGCTGGCGTATCTTGCCCTGGCGCTTCTTTTGCTGGTCTGGCTGCCCCGGCGGCGCCGGCCGGGCGATGTGGCTGGATTGTGGTTACTGGGAACAGGCGCGGCCGTCTATCTGACCGAACTGGCTCGCGATACCGAGGGCCGCGGAGCGATGTTGAACGGCTCGCTGGACGGGCCGCAAGTGGCTGCCATCCTGCTGGTGCTGGGCGGGGCGGTGGCGCTGTGGGAACGCAAGGAAACGCATCATATCAACCGGGGCACACAGAACGAGGCGGACCATGACTGAACTGCGAACCATCGAAGTGCCCGAAGAAGCGAAAGGGCAGCGGCTGGACCAGTTTCTGGCCGCGCAATTGGAGGGCGTAAGCCGCTCGCGCGTGCAAATGCTCCTCGACCAAGGCGACGTGCTGGTGAACGGCGAACGGGAGAAAGCCTCGCTCAAGATGCGCGGCGGTGAGCGAATCGACATTACCGGCGAACCGCGTCCCGCGCCTCTCAAAGCCATTGCCGAAGACATTCCGCTGGACGTGATTTTTGAGGATGCCAACCTGGCGGTGGTCAACAAGCCGGCCGGCATGATGGTACACGCAGGCGCGGGACAGAATGAGGACGAGCGCAACCGCGGAACGCTGGTGAACGCCCTGCTGTTCCGCTTCAAAAAGCTCTCCTCCACCGGCGGCGACCTGCGCCCCGGCATTGTGCACCGGCTCGACAAAGACACCAGCGGCCTCATCGTGGTGGCCAAGAACGACCGTACCCACGCGGCCATGGGAGAGATGTTCTCAAGCCGCCAAATCAAGAAGACCTACGTCGCTCTGGTGCAGGGTTCCATCGAGAAGAACCGGGGCACCATCAACGCCGCGGTGGGCCGCGATCCGTTGAACCGCACGCGGATGACCACCAAGCCCCAGGAAAACTCCCGCACCGCCGTTTCCCACTACGAAGTGGTGCGCCGGCTCAACAATCGCTTTGGCAAGTTCACGCTGGTGCGGGTGCGCATCGAGACCGGCCGCACGCATCAGATTCGCGTGCACATGGCGTCGATCGGCTACCCGGTGGTGGGCGACACGCGCTACGGCGGTTCGGGTCAACTGACCGACCAGGTGGCCTCGCAGGCCGCCACGTCCAAGGCTGCCCGCCGCAACATGGCGCCGGAGAAACTCAAGCTGGGACGCAATTTTCTCCATTCCGCGGAACTTGAATTCACGCACCCCATTACGGGGAAATTGATGGAATTGAAGGCCCCGCTGCCGGCGGAGCTCGAAGCGTTTCTAGCCCTGCTTGACGAGGGTCAAACGGCCCCGTCCACAACGGTTCCCAAGCCCGCGCGCTCCGTGCGGAAGCAATTGCTAAAATAAGGATGCTATGAACAGACAGCTCTTAGGACTTGTGCTCGCTGCAGCCTTTCCGGCAGCCATGCTGACCGCGCAGCAACCTGCCGCTCCGCCCGCAGCCCCGACTGCCCAGACTCCGGCGGCGCCGCAGAGCGCGCCTGCCGATCAGTCTGCCGACACGGCCGCCCCTGTTATCCGCGTCGGCGTCAATGAGGTCAACCTCATTTTCACCGTCACCGACAAGCACGGGCACTATATTCCCAACCTGAAGCAGAGCGACTTTGCGCTGCTCGATGACCAGAAGGCCCCGGCCCGGGTCAATGCCTTTCGCCAGCAGATCAATCTGCCGCTGCGTGTGGCAATCCTCATCGACGCCAGTACCTCGATCCGCACCCGCTTCCAGTTCGAGCAGCAATCGGCCAATGAGTTTCTGCTGCAGGTGCTCAAGGCCAAAGGCGATCGCGCCTTTGTGATGGGATTCGATGTGACGCCCACGGTGACCCAGGACTGGACCAACAATCTGGATGCCCTGGAGACCGGCGTGAACCGCTTGCGTCCGGGCGGTGGCACCGCGCTGCGGGATGCCGTGTACACGGCCTGCCGCGACAAGCTGCAGGACATTGCGCGCGGCCAGGAGCCGGTGCGCAAGGCCATGGTCCTGCTCTCCGATGGCGACGACAACCAGAGCCGCGTCTACCTCGACGAGGCCATCAAAATGTGCCAGCGCTCCGAGACCATCATCTACGCCATCAGCACCAACTGGACGCCGAGCCGCGGCAAGGGCGACGAGGTGCTGACCCAGATGGCCGAGGCCACTGGCGGACAGGTCTTCTTTCCACCTTCGGTCGAAGAGGTTTCGAACAGCTTCCACTCCATCGAAGAGGAACTGCGCAGCCAGTATGCGCTGACCTATACGCCCGCCGACTTCAAGTACGACGGCTCGTACCGGCCCATCTATCTGTTTGCCAACGACCGCCATTACCAAGTGCGCGCCCGTAAAGGCTACTTCGCGCCCCGCCAGTAAGCGGCACGTGCCTTTGGAACCCCATGAGAGCCGGCTCAAACGCCGGCTCTTCTTTTTTCCTCTCAATTTTCCAACATCCGTCGTTTCTTAGTTCCATTTCAGGACAGTTGATCGGTCCCCTGTCCACATTTGAATCACCTCAAGATTCTTTCGTCTCTCATCTCGCCGATTCCTTCCTCCACGCGATGAAATAGGGGAGTGCGATTCCGGGAGTTCTCCCTCCGGTTTGCTGCGCGGCTGGCGGGGGTTCTGTTCCTGACGGACGTGCACTGCCCGAAGGGAGCGACAGGAATCGAGGAAGCCGCGGCAAGGCAGTGCGGACTGGGGGAGTGCGGTGATCCGGCAGGCGATATCGTGCGACATCTGTGGCTCGGAGAAGAGGCAGACGAATCACTGGTTTGTGGCCTATGACCAGGGAGGGGAACTGCGGATCAGCGGTTGGAACTCGCGCAACCGCTTGCGCCCAGGGACGAAGCATTTGTGCGGGCAAACCTGCCTGCACAAGCTGGTGGATGAGTTCATGGCCAGGACCCTGCAAGGGCGTTTGCAGCCGGGAGCCGCGAAGGAAGGCGAGGCGGAAGCGCCGGTATTGGCGACCACCGATACCAGCCTGACCTCGGACGCGGCTTATGGGGAGGTGGAGTCTTCGGCGCGTTTACTGACGCCGCCGGAGCCTGTCCTCCCCATGCGACCGGTGTCCAAGCCCGCGGCCGAGCTGCTCTCGATGCCGGCCCGGCTCCAAACCGAGGGAACTGCGCCGCTGCCCGAAGAGCCGCCCCGCTATGCATCGCGCAATTGGCGCGCCGAGGCCTGGGATCGGGAGCGGGAGCGCGAACTGCGCGCCGTAGACCGCCGCCCGGACATCGCTGCCCGCCGCCGCTCCAACTAAGCCTGTTCACATTACTGAGGCGTCACCTCGGTAGTGTGAACAGGCCCTAAGCCACGAAGGAACCTGCCATGTGGATGGATCTGTTGATCATTCCGGTCGCCCTGCTGCCGTTTTCGCTGGCGCGCCGGACTCGCCGCAAGGATGCCGAGGAAGCTGAGCCTGCTTTGCCGGAGGCGGCAGCTACTCCGTGGAATTTACGGGCTAAGTTCCCTAAGCCGTGATCGGTGTATCAGACCGCGAAACGATACGCCTGAAGTCGCTTTCGCCAAGAATGCGAATATGCTGTCCCTGGCCAATGAGCTTTTCAGTTTTCCTATGCTTTGAACTCTTCTCATGGCCGACAAGTCTCCGCAAGTCCTGATCGCCGACCACGAGCATCGTCGTGTGTTTCGTGACGTCCTTTTCAACTCGGCACCCCGCCGCTGCAGCAGCATCTGATGCTTCGTGACGATCAATCAATAACTTTCCGGTAAACACAATGACCTCGCCAAAGAGCTCACCTTCTGGATTGCCGTCTCTCTTGCATACTTGCACATGTCCTTGAACAAGTGGACCAATTGGTTGCGTTACACGAGTAAGCCATTGTTCTGGATTCAGGCCGGTCTCTGTGATAGCGCGGAGCAGGAGTAATCCAGCACACCGGGCGTCTTCCAGCGCGTCATGTGCTTGGTAAACGATGCCAAAATGCGTCGCTACGTTTGAGAGCCCGTATCCGGATCTGGAGAATTCTGGCCACGTCCTTCTGACCACTTTTGCCGAGTCGAGCCATGTGCATTCGCATTCAGCCAAATTGTGACGGTCGCATGCCCGAGCCAAGGCCAGCCGGTCGAAAGGGGTGTGGGAGACTACGATTTCGTTCTGTAACCGGGCAATGATCTGAGGATGGACTTCTTCCCAGGTCGGAGCATCCTTAACCTGATAATTGTCGATGCCATGTATGGATACGTTGACGGCATTGAAATAGTCCTGCGGATTGACCAGAGAGACCCATGAGTCAGCCAATTCGCCATCTTTGAAAGATGCAATACCAACTTGGCAGATGCTTGCCAAATCAGGGTTGGCGGTTTCAATGTCGATCACTACGAAATCCATGCCTGTGCATCCCTTTTGAATTCGGAGCAAATTCGCTCAGGAATCAAGTGTGTTGTTTCCCTCGCTTGTGGCCTGTGCGGCTTTAAGCAGCGCTATCAACCCGGCCTCGTCTATTACTGGGACAGCAAGTTTCTGAGCTTCATCGAGCTTCGAACCGGATTTTTCGCCAGCCACCACGTAGTTGGTTTTTTTGCTGACCACGCTGGTGACCTTTCCGCTGGCGGCCTTGATCATAGCTTTTGCATCGTCGCGGCTGAAAGTGGGCAGTGTACCAGTCAGCACAAAAGTCATTCCCGCCAATTGAGAAGTGCGCTGCTTCCTTTCTGCCGTCATATTCACCTGTGCATCCTTCAGGCGTTGGACGAGTGTTTGGTTGGCGGGCTGAGAGAAAAACTCAGCAATTGCCCTAGATCTGCTGGAATCTGCCCCTTCCGAATCCTCTGACTGCTTTTTGCCTGCAACCAAAAAGGCATCAAGCCGCTTTTCGCTGGCTGTCATCAAAGCGTCGATGGAGCCGAACTCTTGCGCCAGCAACTCGGCAGTGCGTTCGCCGACATAGCGAATCCCCAGACCAGCCAGTACACGAGCCAAGCCGGAATTCTTGGATCGCTCGATCTCATCGAGTAGAGCGCGGGCTGATGTTTCTGCGATGCCATCAAGGCTGGTCAACTGCTTTTCGGTGAGGGTGTAGAGATCGGCGATGCTGTGGACGAGGTTACGGTCAAGCAACTGTTGTACGACGGCTTCGCCGAGGCCCTCAATATTCATAACCGCGCGCTTGCCGAAATGCAGAAGGCTCTCGCGTAGTTTGGCGGGGCAATTGGCATTAACGCAACGGTAGTCCACTTCGCCTTCTGTGCGAACGGCTTTGCTGAAGCAAGCAGGGCAATGCGTAGGAAACGTGAAGGGAGGCTTTTCGACAACCTCGATCACCTTGGGAATCACATCACCGCTGCGTTCGATGCGCACCCAGTCGCCGAGGTGAAGTCCTAGGCGCTCAATGAAGTCGGCGTTGTGCAGCGTAGCGCGGCTCACTGTGGTGCCGCCGATGAAGACCGGCGTCAGTTCTGCTACCGGGGTGAGTTTACCGGTGCGGCCCACCTGCACGGTGATGGCGCGAACCATTGTGACGTCAGATTCCGCGGTGAATTTGTAGGCGATGGCCCAACGCGGAGCGCGCTCGGCGAAACCAAGATGCCTTTGGGTTTCGTAAGCGTCGACTTTGAGGACCACACCGTCGATTTCATAACCGAGTGAGTCGCGATTGGCTTCGACGCCTTCGATGAAGGAAGTCATCTCTTCGACAGAAGTGACCATTTGGCGATGGGGATTGACTCGGAAGCCGAGGGCGGCCAGTGTATCGAGCGTGGCCCATTGGCTTTGCGGCCAGAATTCGCCATCGACAAGTAGAAAGTAGGCGTAGAAGTCTAGGCGGCGGTTGGCGACGGTGTTCGGGTCGAGCGTGCGCAGCGTTCCAGCGGCGGCGTTGCGTGGATTTACGGCCAGGTCGAGGCCTTTCTCTGTGAGTTCTTCATTCAGGCGCTCGAAGGCTGCCGTGGGCATGACTGCCTCGCCGCGGACCTCGAAGGTGGGTGGCAAGCCTGCAGCCTCAAGTTGAGCGGTGGAGATGGTGCGCGGCACGGTACGGATGGTGCGGATGTTGGAGGTCACATCCTCGCCGGTCTGGCCGTCGCCGCGGGTGATGCCCATAGTTAGCCGCGAACCGCCGTCCGCTGTGGGCTCGTAACGGAGCGCCACGCTCAGGCCGTCCATCTTGAGTTCGGCGATGTAGTCGACCGGAAGCATCTCTGCCAATTCACGGCGGCGTTTATCCCAGTCGGCAAGCTCTTTGGCGGAGAAGACGTTATCCAAACTCAGCATGGGCCGAGAGTGGGCCACTTTGCGGAAGCCTTCAGCGGGTTTGCCACCCACCCGTTGGGTTGGCGAGTCCGCAGTGAGCAGTTCGGGGTGTGCGGCTTCGAGCTGTTTCAGTTCGTTCATCAACGCGTCGTAGGCGGCGTCTGTGATCTCCGGTTTGTCGAGGACGTAGTACAAGTTTTCGTGGCGGCGCAGTTGGGTGCGCAACTCGTCGATGCGTTGTTCGTCCGGGCTCTGAGCCGGGAAAAGTGGCAGATTGGATGTTTCGCCCATGGGGTGGATTATAAGAGGCCGCGCCGTGGGGCAGGGTAGTATGGTTGGCAGAAGCTATGGAACCAGTCACCCACTTTCTTACTGGAGCTTGCATTGGCCGCGCCGGACTGAACCGCAAAACGGCCCATGCTACGCTGACTGCCGTGCTGGCCGCCGAGGCCGCCGACCTGGATATTCTCTGGTCGCTGCGCGGCCCCGTGGAGGAGCTGAAGCACCATCGCGGCATCACCCATACTTTTCTGGCCGCGCCCGTCGTGGCCGGGGTGGTGGTGGGCGCGGTGTGGCTCGTTGATCGCTGGCTGAGAAAACGGAGAGCGCGGATGGCCGACGCGCTCGACCAAAACGCAAGAGCGCCCTCGGCGCCGATTCGGCTGGGGTGGCTCTATTTGACGGCACTTTTGGCCGCGTTGAGTCACTTGCTGCTGGACTGGACCAATAACTACGGCCTGCGACCCTTCTTTCCCTTCGATCCGCACTGGTACGCGGGCAGCTTTATGTTCATCGCCGAGCCGGTGGTGTGGGGGCTGCTCTTTCTGGCTCTGTTCATGCCCTGGATGCTGGGGCTGGTGGGCGGGGAGATTGGTGCGCGGCGGACGCCATTTCGCGGCCGCGGATGGGCCATTTTTGCGCTGACCGGCATGCTGCTGCTGGGTTGCTGGCGATGGGCGGAGCACGCGCAGGCCCAGGCCATGGTCGAAAACACCCAGTTGACCGCGGCCCCGGTCAAGCGCATCGCCATGGAGCCTTACCCCGTCAACCCGTACCGCTGGCACGCGATTCTGGACACGGAAGACTTCTTTCAGACTGCGGAGATCAATACCCGGACCGGCTCCATCGACAGCGACTCGCGCCGGGACGTGCTCTTCAAGCCCCCCGCGACCGCGGCTACGGAAGCCGCCAAGCAGACGCTGCTGGGCCAGGTCTACCTCGATTGGGGCACCTGGGCCGAGGTGCGCGACCTGGGCCAGGAGCCGATTCCGGGAACAACCCCGCCGCAGGTGGCGCGCAACCAGACCTGGACCACGGTGGAGTTCACCGATCTGCGCTTTGCCTATTCCTTCCTGGGCACGGGGAGCGCCACCGGCCGCAATCCTCTGGGCGGGTGGGTGTATATGGTGGATGGCCGCGACGAGGCAGGCACATTCATGGGCGGGCGGGAGCAGCACTGAAGGGGTTTTTCCTGGTTTTGCCTCGAATGGAAAGAAATGTTGATCTCATGAAACACGACAAGTTGACCCGATTGCGGTTGACCAGCAGAATGGAACCAGTCTGCTTGTAGTGACGAAGTTGCTTTTCCACCCTGGGAGATGGTCCCAGAACCCAAAGATTGAGGTTTCCATGCCTGCTTATCTGTTGTTGCTGGTCGCTGTGCTGAGCCGTCTGCTGCCCCATGCGGGATGGCTCAACTTTACTGCCGTGGGTGGCGCCCTGCTTTACTTCGGCGCGCGGCGCTCGTGGCGCGAAATGCTGGCACCGATGGCCGCGCTGATGGCCACCGACTACCTGCTTACCGTCTTTGTGTATCACTACAGCTTCCGTTGGGAAGGCTACGTGACCACTTGGGCGTGGTACCTGGCGGCCATGGTACTGGGCCAGATTCTGCTCCGTGCCAAGACCACCTTCGCGCGGGTGGCAGCTGGATCGCTTCTGGGGCCTACGTCGTTTTTCGTGTTGTCGAATTACGCGGTCTGGGCTGGCGGCATGAACATGTATCCGCGCTCGCTCGATGGGCTGCTCACCTGCTATGCAGCGGCCATCCCCTTCTATGGCAACGATCTGCTGTCGACGGCCCTTGTGGCCGGGCTGGCGTTTGGCGTTCCGGTGCTCGTGCGCCGGATGAACCCGGCCACCGAGGCAGTTGCCGGGATGGGGCGCTAGAAGAACCGCAGCCCATCCGGATTTCGCAGTAAGATGCTTCTATCGAATTCTCGTAGGAGGAGGAGCTATGGTCGCCGCAGCGCAAATTCCGTATGTGCCTGTCGAGGTCTACCTCAATAGCTCCTACGAGCCGGATGCGGAGTATGTGGACGGCGTGATCGAGGAAAGACCCATGGGCGAGTGGAACCACGCAAACTGGCAAGCGGCGATTCTGGAGTTTTTCAGGAGCCGCCGCCACGAGTGGAACATAAGGGCTGCTGCGGAGTTGAGGGTTCAAGTCTCTGCGGGCAACTTCCGCGTACCCGACGTGTCCATCCTCGATCGCAGCCTGCCCGTCGAGCAGGTCATCACCCACCCGCCCATCGCCGTCCTTGAGATTCTCTCGCCGGAAGACACCCTCACTCGCATGATGACCAAGCTGGGCGACTATGCGCAGATGGGCATCCAAACGATTCTGGTCCTCGATCCCAACGGAAAGAATTTCCGCTATCGAGAGGGCCGGCTGGAGCCGCTGCCCGCAGAGGTCTTCGATCTTCCCGGCAGTGCCTGCCGCTTTGATCTGGCGGAGATCGTCAAGCTGCTGGACTGAGACCCCTGCGGTGGGGCCAAAGTTGTTCAAGGAAGTTTCCTGCTCTCCCAAGTCCGAAGATCCGGACCTGGGGCACCTCGCCGATCACTGACCACTCACCACTGTTCTTCTAGTCTTCCAGCAGCTTCCCCGCCCGCTTCTTCCGGATCCACCACCAGGCAAAGCCAATCGCCGCCAAGCCGCCCACGATCCCGAGCAGGCCCAAGGCGTGATGCGCCACCACTTCGACCGCGCCCGGTCCTAGTTTGAGCACCAGCAGCGAAAGCAGCATCCAGCGCACCATGCGTCCGCAGAAGACGGCCAGCATGAACGAGGTCACGCGCATCTCGAAGACGCCCGCGGCAAACACAAAGGCCTTCCACGGCGTCGGCGGCGGCAGCATGGAGGGAATCATCATGGCCAGGAATTCCTGGTTCTCAAAGCGGGTCCGCATCCGCTCGAAACGGTCGCGGTTGACCCGCTTGAGCAGGAAGAGTTCTCCGCCGGCCCGGCCCAATCCGTAAGGCACCAGGCCGCCGATCGCCGACCCCACTGCGCCCAGCAGGCAATAGAGCCAGAAGTGCCCTTTGTCGTTCCATACATAGAGGGCCAGAATTGCGTCCATGGGGACAGGGATGGAGGAGGAGTCGAGCAGCGCCACAACGCCCACGCCCCAAAAGCCAAGCTTGGCCAGCGCTGGCAGCAGCAGGAGCTTCCACTTGGCCATCAAACGAATTAAAACTGCTTTCAAACAGGGACCCCTTCCGCCCGCAAATCCGTCTTATACATCAGTTACCATTGTACGGGCCGGGCCATTGGGCAAAGACATCGGCTGGGATGAGAGAATATAAAGAAAGGACTCGAAACGGAGCCGGTGGGCGCATCTTGTGCGCCTGGTGTGGCTCCTCCAGGACGAATGTCTTCCAACCACACACCAGACAACGTGAACGATCCAAGCCAGCCGGCTACCACGCCTCCGGAGGCCGTTACCCCGGCTTCGGTGGAGGACCCCGGCCAGCCCGAGGCCGCCTCTCCCGAACTCGCCACACCTGAGCTCGCATCTCCAGCCGGCTTGCGTTCGCGCTGGGTCGACTACGACACGCACGAACTGCTGCAGATGATCACCGATCTCGAGGACGAGCGGCGCTGGGCTCGCCTGCGGGAAGGCATCTGGATCGCGCTTCTGATCCACATTGTGCTGATCTCCTCGCTGACCTGGATTCCTCGCTACGTGCTGAATGCGCCCCGGGTTATTGACCCGTTTGACGCCATCAACAAGCGCAAGGACCTGGCCTACCTGGATGTGCCGCCCGACGCGCTACGCAAACTCCAGCCCAAGGCTGTGACCAAGCCGGTGCCGGAAAAGCCTGCCGTCATCGACAAGAAGACGATCGATGAGATCAAGCGGGCCACTCCGCCCGAGGAGCAGAAGCCCGCGCCGCAGACCAACGCGCCGGCCGCTCCCGTGCAGCCCACGCCTCCTCCTCCGCAGCAGAACCAGCAGTCGCAATTTGAGGCGCCACGCCCGGCGGCAGTGCCGGCCCGGCCCAACTTTGCCATGGGCTCGCTGAACGATACGCTGCACAACGCCATGAAGGGCGCCTCCCGCAATCCCGGCACGGGCAGTGCCGGCGGCAACATGGGCGGCGGCGGATTGGCTCGTCATCCCGGCGCAGGTTCCGGCGGCATTGAGGTGCTGTCCGACACCCAAGGAGTGGATTTCAGCGGCTGGTTGCAGCGCTGGCACCACGAAACCGAGCGCACCTGGGATCCGCTGATTCCGGACGAGGTCAATCCGCCCATTCTCAAAGCGGGCATGGTGGCCATTCGCTTCAAGGTTGGGCCCAATGGGCGCCTAGTGGACGGCAGTCTGGTGTTGGAAGGCCGCTCCGGCGATACGGCTCTGGACCGTGCAGCCTGGGGCGCACTCACCGGCTCCAATTACCCGCCACTGCCTCGGGATTTTCATGGCCCCTACCTGGAGCTGCGCGCCTACTTCCTCTACAACATGGAGAAGCGGTAAGGCGGCCGGTCAGCAAGTCGGCAAAAAAGGCCCTGCCATGCGGGGCCTTTTCTGCTTCAGCGTGGCAGCGGGAACTACCTTATGCCTCTGCATCCGCAGGCAAAGTATCTACAGTGGCTTTCCCCGCGTCCTGCGAGCCGGGCGGTTGGTTGCATGGGGTAGCTGGATGCCGTCCTGCTCCAACAGCGCCTCGTAGATCGGGGTGCGCCGCCAGTGGCGGGCCAGGGCAAAGGCGCTCATGTTGGCGATCATCAGCGGCAGCACCAGCCCATATCCGCCGGTCATCTCGAAGACAATCAGCACCGACGTCATGGGCGCGCGCACAATGCCCGCAAACACCGCGCCCATCCCCACCACGGCAAAGGCGCCGATGGCGTCGGCGGGATGGTGGAAGACGGCCACGTCCAGGTAGCCCACCGCGCCGCCCAGCATGCCGCCCATGAACAGCGAGGGAGCAAAGATGCCGCCCGCGCCGCCGCTCGAGTAGGAGCAGACAGTAGCCAGCAGTTTCAATACGCAGAATCCCACCATTGCCAACACCGGCAGCGAGCCCATGGAGCCGGTCAGCGCCAGCGTCAGGGTCTTGTACGGATCGCCGGCAATACCGTTCAGGTGGAACAATGCGAGCCCCACCACGGCCAGGCAGCCCGTAGCCAGCCCGCCCATAGCCGGTTGCGCCCACTTGGGAATCACCGTCAGTTTCCTGAACCGGGCGCGCAGCCAAAGCAGGGAGTCGGTGAACGTGACCGAGACAATGGCCGCCAGCAGCCCCAGCAGGGCGTACCAGACCAGGGAAGAAGAGTTGGTCAGCGTGTAGGCGCGATTCACATGAAAGACCGGGTTGGCGCCCAGGATGGAGTGCTCCACCACGGCGGCCAGCGCTGCGGCCACAATCACGCCGGAAAGCATGGTCTGGTCCAGGTCGCCGATTAGCTCCTCCAGCGTGAACGTGACGGCGGCGATGGGGGCGTTGAAGGCTGCGGCAATGCCCGCCGCCATGCCCACCGAGGCCATGCGCCGCGTGTTTTTGGGGCTGAGCCGGGCCAGGCGGGCCAGCAGGCTGCTGACGCCGGCGCAAATCTGCACCGTGGGACCCTCCAGGCCCAAAGAAGCGCCGGAGCCAATCTGCACCGAGCACAGGATGAACTTGCCGATGGCGTCCTTGATGGGCACCAGGCCGGAGCGGAGGGCATAAGACGCCTTGACCTGGGGAATGCCGCTGCCCGCGGCTCCCGGAACGATGTAGTAGAGCGCCAGGCCGGCCGCCAGTCCGCCCAGCGCCGGGGTAAAAATGGTCCACCATATCCAGCTATTCCCCGCGGCCGCATTGGCGCGGTCGATCATCAGCGTCTCGGCCCAGCCGATGCTCAGGTGGAAGGCTACCGCCGCCAGTCCGCACAGGCCTCCGGCCAGAATGGTGAACGCCAGCAGCCGTTGGCGCTCATTGGGCATACGGCGCACAACCCAGGCAAGAAAGTTCGAGTACAGAGCCGGAAAACCAACCCAATAGCTCGATTTAGATGTGGTCTTGCTGGTCAAAGGCTTCACCTGTTCAGTATAGAAGCGTCATAAAACAGGACCTCACGGCGTCGCCGGCGTTGGCGCGATCTGCCGTTCAGCCGCAGGGCCTTGGACCTGTCCGTCCCAAAAGTGATACATTTTTAAAATACGTGCTACCGCTTTATCTCCAAGCGATGGCATCCACTCAAGGGCACCCGATGACCCATTTCCTGCGGACTCTGGCCAATGACGAACCAGGCGGCACCAAAGCCAAGGTCGTCGCGATCTACGCTTTCCTGCTGCTGTTCAATCTGGCGGCATGGTGCTGGGCGTTCGTCGCGTTTCGCCACTTTCCGGTGCTTCTGGGCACGGCGTTTCTTGCGTACAGTTTCGGGCTTCGCCACGCGGTCGACGCGGATCACATTGCCGCCATTGACAACGTCACGCGCAAATTGATGCACCAGGGCAAGCGGCCTGTCACCGTGGGCCTGCTGTTCTCGCTGGGCCATTCCACCATCGTCATCGTGGGTTCCCTCGCCATTGCCGCCACGGCGCTGGCTCTGCAGCATCGCATCGACGGAGTCAGGCAGATTGGCGGAGTCGTCGGCACGCTGGTGTCCACGCTCTTTCTGTTTGCCATCGCCATTGTGAATCTGGTGGTTCTGCAGTCGGTCTATCGCACCTTCATGCGGGTGCGGCGCGGCGAGCCGTATGTGGACGAGGACCTTGACCTGCTGCTGGCCAGTCGCGGCTTTCTGTCGCGCCTGTTCCGCCCCATGTTCAACCTGATTCAGCGCAGTTGGCACATGTATCCGCTCGGCCTGCTGTTCGGGCTCGGATTCGATACCGCCACGGAGATCGGCCTGCTGGGCATCTCTGCCGCCGAAGCCTCCAAGGGGCTGTCGCTGTGGTCGATTCTGGTGTTTCCCGTCCTTTTCGCGGCGGGCATGTCGCTGATCGACACCACCGACAACATCCTCATGCTGGGCGCGTACGGCTGGGCCTTTGTGAAGCCCATCCGCAAGCTCTACTACAACCTCACCATCACCTCTGTATCCGTGGTGATCGCCTTTGCGGTGGGCGGCATCGAGGCGCTCGGCCTGCTGGCCGGGCAATTCCACCTGACCGGCGGAATCTGGGCCCTGGTCAGCCATCTCAATCAGAACTTTGGCCTGCTGGGTTATTGCATCGTTGCGCTGTTTGGCGTCAGCTGGATCTTCTCCATTGCGATGTATAAGTGGCGCCGGTTTGACGAACTGGAACTGGACGCTGGAGATGCAAGTTAGCGCACTTTCACGGAGAGTGTAAAGGTTTGGGTGCCCCACCCTCGGCGCGTCTTTGTTCTTGCGCCTAGGGTGGGATACCAGAGATCTCTCCCGCTTCAGGAACTCCCCGCCGCCCTACGGTTTCGGCTCCGTCTCCCGCAAAAACTCCGCCAGATAATCCTTCCACACTGCCGCCGCCGTATGGGTTCCGTGCCCTCGCGTGGCATCGGAAATCGGCAGCAGAATAAACCGTGCATGGGGCATGCGCTTGACCATCTTTTCGGCAATGCCTAGCTCCGGTGGGTTGATGTAGTCGTCGGCGGAGTTGATCCACAGCACCGGCGCGGTGATCTGCTCCAGGCGCGGACTGGGGTCGTAGTTCCGGCTGGCGTTCCAGTAATAGATCATGTCGTTGGCGTCGGTCGAAGGGCGCTTCCAGAAGTTATCCACATACTTTTCCGCAGCCTCGCGCGTGGGCGCCAGCTTCTGCATCTGCAGCGGGCTCGACCCCATGATCATCGACAGTTCGTTGGCGGTGCGCAGGCCTTGCGCGGGCTCAGTCGTGTACTCGCCGCTCCTCCACGCCGGGTCCTGCTTGATAGCCTCGATCGCCATGTAGCGCATCATGCGGTTGCGCCCGGCAATCGGCACCGGCAGGCAGGCAAACGGAGCCAGCGCGTCGGCAAAGCCGGGATAGGTCTCACCCCAGACGAACGACTCCATGCAGCCCATCGACGTTCCCAGGATCAGGCGCAAGTGGTCGATCTTCATCTCGTCCAGCATCATCTTTTGGCTGCGCACCATGTCGTCGTAGTCGTAAGCAGGGAAGTGCGCATGCAGGCCGTCGCTGGGTTTGGAGCTGGCCCCGTGGCCGATGTCGTCGGGCAGGATCAAAAAATATTTGGTAATGTCCAGAGGCGCGCCGGGGCCAAACAGTACGTTTGAGAACAGCGGGTTCATCAGCGAGTGCGCATTGCCTCCGGTGCCGTGCAGCAGGAGCACGGCATTATCCACGTGCCCGGCGGCGTTGCGGTGCGGCGTGCCCAGGGTGAGGTAGCCCAGCTTGAGCTGGGGCAGGGTTTCGCCCGTGCCGAAGCGGAAGTTCGGGAGCACGGTGGCGCCTTCCGTGGTGGGCCAGACGACAGCCTGCGCAGGTGGTGCTGCGGCCGGAGTGGCGGGGGCAGCAGGATTGGCTTGGCCGGTGGCGGCAATGCCGCAAAACAAGGTGGTTGCTAGCAAAGTCAATGAGGCGCGCAGGTGCATTCGGGGGCTCCTTGGGTGAGGTGCTGGCGAAGTCCCACCATCGCTCTTTGCAAGCCCTGCGTCAAGAGGGCTTAAGCTCTGCGGGATTTATCGTTTCCTGTCGCCTTCGCGCCGCGTTAAAATTTGCATGAATCCATGCGCCGTCCTTCCCCCATTCCCGACAGGCCTCAGCTCCGGCGCTTTCGCCGTGGCCGGCCCGACCGTGGACGCCGCCTTTCCCGCTGAGTAATCTATTTTCGTCGATTCCTGGTTCCCCCGGTCTCCCGCTGTGGCGGGCAAGACTGGGCGCACCCCGTGTCCGAAGTCGATTTTTCGATCAGTTCCATCCGCCTCTCGTACGGATAGAAAGGTCTTTCCCCGATGAACAGTTTTGCCAGCCGGTCCACGCTCACCTCCGGCAGCCACACCTATTCCATCTACCGCCTCCCGGCGCTTGAGGCGCGCGGCTTCAACCTCAGCCGCCTGCCCTTCAGCCTGAAGATCCTGCTGGAAAACCTGTTGCGCCGCGAAGATGGCGTGAACGTGACCGCAGCGGACATCGAATTCCTGGCCAACTGGGACGCCAAGGCCGAGCCCAGCCGGGAAATCGCCTACATGCCCGCCCGCGTGCTGATGCAGGACTTTACCGGCGTGCCCGCGGTGGTGGATCTGGGCGCCATGCGCGACGCCATCAAGACCCTGGGCGGCGACCCCGAGCGCGTCAATCCGCTGGTGCCCGCCGAGCTGGTCATCGACCATTCCGTGCAGGTGGACGAGTACGGCGCCGGGGGCGCTCTCGATGCCAATACCTTTTTGGAGTTTCAGCGCAACCGCGAGCGCTACGCCTTTCTCAAGTGGGGGCAGACGGCTTTTCGGAACTTCAGCGCCGTGCCGCCGGGCATGGGGATCTGCCACCAGGTGAATCTGGAGTACCTGGCCCGTGTGGTCTTCACCGCGGAGATTGGCGGGGAACTGACCGCCTATCCCGACACGGTGGTGGGCACCGTCTCGCACACCACCATGATCAACGGCCTGGGCGTGCTGGGCTGGGGCGTGGGCGGCATCGAGGCCGAGGCGGCCATGCTGGGCCAGCCGGTTTCCATGCTGATTCCGCAGGTGGTGGGCTTCCGGCTGACGGGCAAGCTGCGCGAGGGCGCGACTGCGACGGATTTAGTGCTGACCGTGACCCAGGCGCTGCGCAAGCTGGGCGTGGTGGGTAAATTTGTGGAGTTTTATGGCCCCGGCGTAGCGGAGCTGCCGCTGGCCGACCGGGCCACCATCAGCAACATGGCTCCCGAGTACGGCGCCACCTGCGGCATCTTCCCGGTGGACGCCGAAACGCTGCGCTACCTGCGCCTGACCGGCCGCAGCGAGGAGCAGATTGCGCTGGTCGAGGCCTATTACCGGGAGCAGGGCCTCTTCCACACCGCCAACACGCCGGAGGCCGAGTACACACAGGCCTTGGAACTGGACTTGGCCACCGTCGAGCCCAGCGTGGCCGGCCCCAAGCGGCCCCAGGACCGCGTGCTGCTGAAGGATGCGGCGGCCAGCTTTGCCCAGCAACTCCCCGGCTTGCTGGGACCCCATGCCGAGCCTCTGGGCACGCGCACCGCGGCTGTCTGGGAGCGGGGTTCGGTGACCGATACAGCAGTTGCGGAAAACTCTCCTGCGCATCCTGCCACAAATGCGGTGCAGGCACGGTTCGGCGTCGATCCCGACAAGTATCTGGACCACGGTTCGGTGGTGATTGCCGCCATCACCAGTTGCACCAACACGTCGAACCCCTCGGTGATGATTGCGGCAGGCATCTTGGCCAAAAAGGCCGTGGAAAAGGGTCTGACCGTTCCGCCGTGGGTCAAGACCTCGCTGGCGCCTGGTTCGCGCGTGGTCACCGACTACTACAAAAAGTCTGGCCTGCTGCCCTATCTCGAAAAGCTCCGCTTCAACGTGGTGGGCTACGGCTGTACCACCTGTATTGGGAACTCCGGCCCGCTGCCTGCCGACGTCAAGAAGAGCATCGACGACCACGGCCTGGTGGCGGTAAGCGTACTCTCGGGCAATCGCAACTTTGAGGGCCGCGTCAGCGTGGACGTGCGGGCCAACTACCTCATGAGTCCGCCGCTGGTGGTGGCCTATGCCCTGGCCGGCAAGATCGGCCACAACTTCGAGACCGACTCGCTGGGCAAAGACGAAGGCGGCAATCCGGTTTACCTGCGCGACATTTGGCCCACGCAAGCCGAGGTGGCCGAAGCCATCGAAAAGGGTCTCAGCAGCGAGAGCTTCCGCAGGGAATACGCTACGGTGAGCCTGGGCGACGCCAACTGGCAGGGCCTCCGCTTTCCCACCGGCGACGTTTACCAGTGGGAGCCAGACTCGACCTACATCCGCAAGGCGCCGTACTTCGATGGCATCACGCCCACTCCCGCGCCGGTCACGGATATTTTGGGAGCGCGGGTGCTGGCGGTGCTGGGCGACTCGGTGACCACCGATCATATTTCACCGGCCGGCTCCATCAAGGCCAACGGCCCGGCAGGCCAGTATTTGGCGGCCCATGGGGTCAAGCCGTCGGACTTCAACAGCTACGGTTCGCGCCGCGGCAATCATGAGGTCATGGTCCGCGGCACCTTCGCCAATGTGCGGCTGAGGAACAAGCTGGCTCCGGGCACCGAGGGTGGCGTCACGCGCCTGCTGCCCGAGGGCGAGCCCATGTCCATCTTTGACGCCAGCGTGCAGTACGCGGAGCGGGGCGTGCCGCTGGTCATTCTGGCCGGCAAGGAGTACGGCTCTGGCTCCTCGCGCGACTGGGCGGCCAAGGGACCCAAGCTGCTGGGCGTGAGGGCAGTCATCGCCGAGAGCTTCGAGCGCATTCACCGCTCCAATCTCGTCGGGATGGGAATTCTGCCGCTGCAGTTCGAGGCGGGCCAGAACGTCGAGTCGCTCGGCCTGACTGGCGAGGAGGTCTATGACTTTCCGGGGCTGACGACGCTGCTTGTGGCGCGCCTCTCTGGCAGCCGGACTCTCACCGTGAAAGCTACGGCGGCCGACGGGGCGGTGAAGTCATTTGACGCCAAAGTCCGCATCGACACCCCGCAGGAGATCGAGTACTTCGAGCACGGCGGCATCCTGCAATACGTGCTGCGGCAGTTGGCGGCGAAATAGCGGCTATCGGGCAAATCTAGCGCAACAAAAAGCGCCACTCCCTTGGGAGTGGCGCTTTTTGTTGGAGCGTTGAGGTTACTTACTTCTTCCGAGGTGCCTTGGCAGCTTTCGGTGCCTTGGCCACCTTGGCAGGGGCTTTCTTGGTGACAGCGTGCCTGGCCTTGGCAACGTGCGCTGCCGGGGCTGCGGGGGCTTCCGCTACGGCAGGAGCCGCTTCGGGCGCCGGGATCGTCTCGTCCTCGTGGGTCGAGAAGAACTTGATCCCTGCCTGGTTGTGCTCGCCGATTACGTGCAGGCGAAGGAAGTTGGTGGAACCGGACTTGGTGCGGGTGCCAGCCACAATGGCGATCACTTCGTGGGCCCTGACGTAGCCGCTCTGTTCGAGCAGGCTTTCGGCAACATCCACCAGAGCCTCGGTGCTGTTCACCTTGGGGCAGCGGATGGGCGTGGTTCCCCAGAGCAGGTTGAGGCGGTTGATGGTGACATCCACCGGGCTGAGCGCAAAGATCGGCGACGTGGGGTGGTACTTGGAGAGCTGGCGGGCGGTGGTTCCGGACTCGGTGAACAGAGCGATGCCGCGCAAATCCAAGTCGTCTGCAGCGTAAGCTGCCGACTCGCAGATGGTCTCTGCAATCGACAACTGGCGCCGCCGCAGGCGGGGAGCGTTTTGGTTGTCTTCCTTGATGTTGCGCTCCGCCTCAGAGGCGATGCGGCTCATCATGGCAACGGCTTCCACCGGGTACTTGCCCATGGCTGACTCGCCGGAGAGCATGACCGCGTCGGTGCCGTCGTAGATGGCGTTGGCCACGTCGGAGGCTTCCGCGCGCGTGGGGCGCGGGTTTTCAATCATCGACTCCAGCATCTGGGTGGCGGTGATGACCGGCTTGCGGTACTCACCGGCGCGGCGGATGATGTGCTTCTGGATGGCCGGAACCTTCTCCGGCGGCACTTCCACGCCCAGATCGCCGCGGGCTACCATGACGCCGTCGGCTGCTTGCAGAATGGCGTCCAGGTGCTCGATGGCCTGAGGCTTTTCGAGCTTGGCAATGATCCACGTCTCGCTGCCCAGGGCGGTGACGCGGTTGCGGACCAGGCGAACGTCTTCAGCCGTGCGGACGAAGGAGACGGCAATGGCGTCCACGCCGGCCTTCAGCGCGAATTCCAGATCCTCGGCATCCTTTTCGGTCAACGAGGGAACGCGGACTGCGATGCCGGGCAGGTTGATGCCCTTTTTCTCGCCCAGCATGCCGCCGTTGATGATCTCGCAAACCACGTCGTCGCCGTTCACTTCGTGAACGCGCAACTCGATGAGGCCGTCGGAGAGCAGAATGCGCGAGCCCTGCTCGACGTTTTCTGCCAGGGTCTTGAAGGTGGTGCTGACGATGGACGCGTCGCCCAAAAGCTCACGCGGCGTGATGGTCAACCGCTCGCCGGCCTTGAGCAGAACGGGTACTCCGCCCTTCAGCTTGTTGGTGCGGATCTTGGGTCCCTGCAGGTCGCCCAGAATGCAAAGAGGCTTGTGCTCTTCGCGGCTCACCTTGCGGATCATCTTGATCAAGGCCAGCTTCTCTTCGTGAGTGCCATGGGAAAAGTTCAGGCGAGCAACATCCAGGCCTGCGCGGACCAGATCCCGGAAAACGGGCTCTGTATTGGAGGCTGGCCCGAGGGTGGCAACGATTTTTGCGCGGCGTTGCGAGGCGGAATCGGTCAGGCTTAGTTCAGCAAATGACATGGGGTAACTCCAGAAAAGATTCGGTTGGATGCAGGGCCGGTCAGTTCGTTCAGGGCCCGCTTCATTGTACATGGAGGGTTGAAACGCAATCCCCCTCTATGCATTATGGAGAGCGGTGCGCGGAACAGTCGGTGAGACCGGTCACAGACCTGGAAGCTCGGAATCGGGTTCAACCGGAGCCGGAGTTTGGGCTTCCAGGCGATCCCGAAAAAGCACCCCGTTCAGCTCCGCGCCCAGCAGCGCGCTGAAGGCCGTGATGTAGAGCCAGACCAGGGTGGCAATGCCGGCGCCAAACGAGCCGTAAAACAGGGAGTAGTCGGCAATCCGGGTCACATACCAGCCAAAGACCAGCGTGGCCGGAAACCACAAGAGCGTCGCGGCCAGCGCCCCGGGAGCTACCCAGGCCCAATGTTCCCTGCGCTTGGTGCCGAAGTGGTAGAGCGCGCCGATGACCGTCACGCTGGTGGCCAGGGCGACTAGCCAGCGCATCAGACGCCAGAAGATCAGCACCACGGAGCGCAGTTCATGGTCGGCATTGTCGATCATCCAGGTCTCAATCTGACGTCCGAAGACGATCACCAGGGTGGCCAACGAGAGTGGAATCAGCACAATGGGCACCAGCAGTAGGGCGCGTGCTCGCCGTTCCCAAAAACCCCATTCGTCGCGCCGCAGCCGGTAAGCCCGGCGAAAGCCTTCCATCAGCGACAGCGTCAGTCCAAGGCCGGCGAAGACACTCAGGCCGGCCGCGGAAAGGATCAGTTGGGCAGAGTGAATGCGGCGGGTTTGCAACGCGGATTGGACCAGGTCCATCGTATCGGCGGGCAAAAACTGGTCGAAGGAGGAGCGAATCTCGCCCACCAGCGTATTTCCCTCCGGAACCTGCGCCAGCAGCGTGGTGAGGACCACCAGGGCCGGAAACAGCATGAGAATCCCGGAGTAGGCAGCGGCCTTGGCTGTGTTCAGCACGTCGTGGTCAAGAGCCAGCCACAGTGCCTTTCGTAAATGAATAAGCAATTTGGACATAACGTCACAAGCAAGAGTAGAGCATTTTGGAGCTTCCCGCGACAGGTCTTTGCGCCGTGTTGACCCCTGCAGCGCGGGCGGAAATCGGAGGTTGCCGCAAGCCTCCGGGGAAGAGTTTCTGCTGCTCCGCTCCTCTTCAGGGGATCTGGGCGGAGCGGCGGCCGAACCGGCGGGGAGTGAGCCAAAAGTGTCTGGCAGGCCCCGCTCAAACGGTTTATCCTGACCGGGCCATGAAAATGACATCGATTCGCTCTCTCCGTTTGTTGTGCCTGCTGCCGTTTGTGACCGGCCTAACCTGGTTTTCCGCGGCAGCACAGCCCCGGCCGGTTCCCAACCCGCAGCTGGCGTCGAAGGATCTGAACGCGCGCGTCGATGCGCTCCTGAACAAGATGACGCTCGACGAGAAGGTCGGCCAGCTGGTGCAGTTCTCCGCCGGCTATGCCACCGGTCCCGGCGCATCCAATCTGAAGTATGACGAGCTGGCGGCCAAGGGCCAGGTTGGGTCGATGCTGAACGTGGTGGGAGCCGAGGCCACCAACCACTACCAGCACATCGCCGTGGAAAAGTCGCGGCTGCACATCCCCATCCTCTTCGGGCAGGACGTGATTCACGGCCACCGGACCACGTTCCCGGTGCCGTTGGCTGTGGCGGCCAGTTGGGACCCGGAGGCGGCTGAAACCGTAGCCCATTTTGGCGCGGTGGAAGCCCGCGCCGACGGCATTCCTTGGGTCTTTTCGCCCATGGTGGATATCGCCCGCGACCCGCGCTGGGGCCGCATCATCGAGTCCAGCGGCGAGGATCCCTACCTCGGTTCGGCCATGGCCCGCGCCTGGGTCAAGGGCTACCAGCAGGGCGATCTCGGCAAGCCCGACTCCGCTGCGGTCAGCGTCAAGCACTTTGCCGCGTACGGCGGCGCCATTGCCGGGCGCGACTACAACGCCGTGGATATGGGCGAAATCACGCTGCGCCAGGTGTACCTGGAGCCCTATCGCGCCGCGGTCGAGGCCGGTGCGGCCACGCTGATGAGCTCCTTCAATACCATCAACGGCATTCCCGCCTCTGCCAACGCCTTTACCCTGACCCAGATTCTGCGCAAGGAGTGGGGCTTTGACGGCTTCGTGGTTTCCGACTGGGGCGCGGTGGCCGAGTTGATCAACCACTCCATCGGCGACGGCCCGACTGTGGCCCGCAAGGCGCTGGTCGCCGGTGTGGATATGGACATGGAGGGCAACCTCTACGGAACCGTCATCGCCTCGCAGGTGCGCTCCGGCAAGATTTCCGAGGGCGTGGTGGACGAGGCGGTTCGGCGCATCCTCCGCGTCAAGTTTGCGCTCGGCCTGTTCGATCATCCCTACACCGCCCAGGGACCGGCCTACGACGCCACCCCGGAGCGCCGCGCCGCGGCCCGCAAGGTGGCCGATGAGACGTTTGTCCTGCTCAAGAACGATCCGGTCGAAGGCGTGGGCGCCTTGCTGCCTCTGGCCGCCAAGGCCAAAAAAGTAGCCCTGATCGGTCCGCTGGCCGATAACCAGCGCGAACTGCTCGGCGCGTGGGCCGTTACCGGCGATCCCAAGTATGTCGTCACGCTGCGGAGTGCGTTGGCCGAGCGGCTTGGTGACCGGCTGCTCTACGCGCAGGGCTGCGATTTTCTATCCGGCGAAGACGCCAACGTGCTCAAGCGGGTCAGCTTCAGCGGCCCGGATGCCGCCGATGCCCACCTGCCCATTCCGGATGACGCCAAGACCATTGCCGAGGCGGTGAAGACGGCCAAGCAGGCCGATGTCGCCATTTTGGCCCTGGGCGAAAGCACCAACTGGATGGAGGGCGAAGCCTCCAGCCGCACCACGCTGGGCTTTACTGGCGCGCAGCAGCAGCTTCTTGAGGCCGTTGTGGCCACCGGCAAGCCGGTGATTCTGGTGGTTCTGGCTGGCCGTCCGCTGGAGCTGAAGTGGGCCGCCAATCACGTCCCGGCGATTCTCGAAGCGTGGAGCCCCGGCGTCGAAGCCGGCCATGCCGTCGCCGATGTGCTGTTCGGCGACGTGAATCCCTCTGGCAAGCTGCCCGCCAGCCTGCCCCGCGCCGTGGGCCAGGAACCGCTCTACTACGCGCAACTGCCCACCGGCCGCCCGGCGCACGGCGACTTGAGCCACCTGCCTCAGAACGCCGGCGAGAAGTTCATGTCCCGCTACATGGATGAGGAAAATTCGGCGCTCTATCCTTTCGGCTGGGGTCTGAGCTACACCCGCTTCAGCTACGCGCAGCCCACCATCAGCCGCGCCGAGGTTCCGGTGCGCGAGGTGCTCGGGTCCCACTCAAAGCCGGTCACCACGGTCGGCGTGGACGTGAGAAACACCGGCAGCGTGGCCGGAACCGAGGTGGTCCAGCTCTATCTGCGCAACACCGCGGCCAGTGTGGAGCAGCCGGTTCGCGAGCTGAAGGGCTTTGCCCGCGTGACTCTGGCTCCCGGCGAACAGAAGCGCGTGGAGTTCCCGCTCGGCTTTGACGAGTTGAACTTCTATAACGCGGAGATCAAGCGCACCGTCGAGCCGACGACTTACAAGATCTGGGTGGGCGGCAGCTCGCTGGCCACCGCGGAAGCGAGCTTGCAGGTGGTGGAGTAGCAGGAAATAGGGAATAGGGAATAGGGAATACGGAACAGCGGTCCCCGGCAACGGGGGCCGCTGTTTTTTGTTATACGGATCACGTAGGACTTTGGGTGCCCCACCCGCAGCCAGTTACACTGTCTGCTGTAGAGGAGGCGCCACCCATGCAGACCCACATCCAGGGCACCACCATGCCCGTGCTTGAAGTCGACCTTGCCCCCAACGAGAGCGTGTTTTCCGAGAGCGGCGAGCTTTCGTGGATGACCGCCTCGATCCAGATGGCCACCCATACCCAAATGGGCGGAGGCGGCGGCCTGTTCGGCGCGCTCAAGCGGGTGGCTGGCGGCGGCAGCCTGTTCATGACCGAGTACCGCGCCCTGCAGTACCCCGGCCAGGTGGCCTTTGCCACCAAGGTTCCGGGCCACATTGTGCCCGTGGAACTGGGCCAGGGGCCGGAGTGGATGGTCCACCGCCACGGCTTTTTGTGCGCCACGCCCCAGGTTTCCATCGGTGTGGGCTTTCAGCAGTCTCTGGGCGCGGGCGTCTTTGGCGGCAGCGGCTTCATGCTGCAGCGCGTGGGCGGCGTGGGTACGGCCTGGCTGGAACTGTCCGGCGAACTGATCGTCAAAAACCTGGCTCCTGGCGAAACGCTGCGCGTCCATCCCGGACATGTGGGTGCCTTTCAGACCTCGGTCGGTTTCCAGATCACCATGGTTCCCGGCATCAAGAACATGATCTTCGGCGGCGATGGCATCTTTCTGGCCTCGCTCACCGGACCGGGCGCGGTGTGGCTGCAAACGCTGCCCATCTCGCGGTTGGCGCACCAGATCGGCGAGTACCTGCCCCACACCGAGAACCGCCAAGTGGGTTCCGCTGCCGGCGGCGCGCTCTTGGGCGGTATCGTGGGGTCTATCCTTGGTGGGGATGGTCGGTAAAGTGTTCAAACCAGACCGCACAACGTAGTGCCGCGCCGTTTACTCTGGCGCCCAGGAATCCCGCGCATGACGACTCAGCCTTCCGGAACCCCGCGCGATCTTCGCCGCGACATTGTTTTTGCCTTTGTCCTGGCCGTGGCCTGCTATGTGGCCTGGCTCATCCGCGATGTGCTGGTCATGCTCTACGTCAGCGCGCTGTTTGCCGTGGTGCTCAGCCCGGTGGTGAACGCCACGGCCGGAATGCACGTTGGCCGCCGCCAACCGTTCAAGAGCACGGCCATCTTCGCTCTCCTTGTGATGGTGGCTACGGGGCTCACAGCGTTCGGGTTCCTGGCTCTGCCCCCGGTCATCCGCGATCTTCAGGAGTTCGCCCGGGAGATGCCAACCCGCTTGCCCCCGCTCATGGACAAGCTGTCCCGTCTTCCCTTCGCCCAGCAGTTGGATACCGCGGATGCCACTTCCCGGCTCGAGGGGTTTGCCAGCCAGGCGGTCTCTTACCTTCTGCTTTCCCTCGGGAACTGGGCAGGCAGGCTGGTCGACGTCATCATGGGCTTTGTCCTGACCATTTATTTCATTCTGGAAGGCGACCACGCCTATCGCTGGTTCCTGTCCTTTTTTCCGCCCGATCGCCGCGAACGGCTCGACAAGACCCTGAAGCTGGCGGAAATCCGCATGGGCAAATGGCTGCTCGGCCAAGGCAGCCTGATGCTGATTCTGGGCGTTCTCAGCACCATCGTCTATCTCTCGCTCCACGTCCGTTACGCCTACGCGCTGGGAGTACTCACCGGCCTGCTCAACATCGTTCCCGTGCTGGGCGCCGCGATTAGCATTGCGTTGGCCCTGCTGGTGGCGTCCATTGACTCCTGGGGCGCCGTGATCGGGATTGCCGTCTTCTACGTGGTCTATCTGCAGGTTGAAAACTCGTACCTGACGCCCCGCATCATGAAGAACCGCGTCGGCCTGCCGGGCCTCGCCATCCTCATCGCCCTGCTGCTCGGTTCCGAGCTGGAAGGCATTCTGGGCGCCATGGTTTCGGTCCCCACCGCTGTGCTGGTGGCCGTTCTCGTCGACGAGTACCTTGTGCACAAAGAGGCAGCCTGAGCCTTTCGGCACGTTCTGCTGCGCTTACGGTTGCAATGGGGTATCCGCAGCCACAGCGGCGGTGAAGGTCATCCCGGGCTTGACCTCTGCTTCGTCTCCGCGAGCCGCCAAGGCGGGGATGATGCCGACAACCGGAATAAATAGGAAATACCTCGATTTGTAATGGGCGGCTCCCTCCAGGGTCTCTCCGCCGCGCAGGGGAATTTGGATTCCGCGCACGGCGAGGGAATGCACCTCGAAGGCAAGGTCGCCCGGCGCACCGGCATGACCGGCGGAATCTGCCTGGGTGATCGTGGCCTCGACAGGAGTCCCTTTGGGAATCAGGACGGTGTCGCCCGCCTTCACGTCCTGGTTGAGCAGGATGCGGATTTCGTCTCCCACCTGCGTGGTCTTCGAGTCGGCAGTCCCCTGTGTGACCAGATGCAGGCGGGTTCCGGTACGAAGCACGCCATCGGCGGAGAGGACCAGGGCCTGCGTCGTGTCGGTGGACCCTTGCACGGTATAGTCGGCCCGGGCGATCAGGCTGTGCAGCATGTTGGGAGCCAGGGCAACAGCTTGTAACTGCGTAGTGGCTTGAATGGGGATAGGGCCAGTGTAGCGGCGCGATGCGCTGGTGGGCGTCCAACCGTTGGTGGTGTAGTAGATGGCCGCATAATGCGTGGAGCACTTGATGCGTACCGTAGTTCCCGGATTCACCGCGCCCGCCTTGACAGAAAAGGTTGGCTGGCTGGTGAGGCCGATGGACGGCTCGGAGTTTATAGCATTCTGGGAATCCTGCATGGCTTGTTGTGCTGCCTGCTGTGCCTGCTGGCTGGCCTGCATGGCATCGTTCTGCGCCTGCTGCGCGGCTTGCATGGCTTGCTGCTGTGCCTGTTGCGCGGCCTGCATGGCCATGGCCGCGGCGTCGTCCTGACCATAGGCGGAAGCACAACTTAGAACGAGTATCAGAAGAGCGGCTTTCATTCTTTCCCCCAAGGTCGGATCAGCACCTATGCGGATGGAACTTATAAACTCTGCTCATTAGAACGAAGAAACACGAAGAAAGTTGCGGGGCTTCCTCGTTATCTCACTGAGACTGCACTATGAATCCCGGCGTCCACCGCCGCCTTCATTACGCCGCAGTTGGAGAAGATCTGGACCAACCCCGCGGTGAGCGGTTTTCGGGTCTCGAAATCGAGCCTTGGCGCACCCGCCATCCGTAGTTCGCCGGTTCCCTGGGCATCCAGAATCAGGGCGGTGAGTTTGCGCGCCATCTCCAGGTTGAAGCTTTCGGCCACAAAAACCATCTTGCCGCGCTTGGTGATCACGACCGGGCCTTCGCTGGTGGAGTAGACCTGTTCTTCCGATTCGGCTTGAATCGCTCCGCCGGTCTTCGGCGCCACGTCTTTTGCTGCCGGAATCAGCTTGAGGCCGGAGTACTTGCGCCCCAGGCTGTCGGCATAGAGTTGGGCAAAAGCCTCCGCGGAGGCCTCGTTCTTCCACATCGACAGGTAAAAGAAAGCCACCGAGTCGGTGCTGGCCTTTTCGGCTGGCGTTTTGGCGCTGCGGCGCTGCCCGGCCCAGTACAGGCCGCCGTCCCAGGCCGGAGTCAGGTCGCGGGCGGCCTGGTCGCCACCAAGAATCTCGGCCAGAATGTGCAGGTCCAACTGACCGATCTGGCCAATATCGTAGGGCTCGTAAAGTTTGTCGACCAGGGGGTGAATATTGGGCAGCAAAGGAATGGCCGGAACGTGCTTCTGCTCGTATTCGCGCGGGTTGAGGATCTCCCAGCTTGAGGTGGGCGGGCGGTCCATGGTTCCGGCAAACGCTGCTTCCTGGCCCTGGTCCATCCACACGTCCTGCTCAAAGCTGATGCCCTCGCGATAGGGGAACAGCAGCGATTCGGAGAGCAGAAGTGGCGCGCGGGCCAGCACCGGCGAGTTCTCCGAGCCGTTCATCTGCTGCTTCACAAAGTCCATCACCTCGGGATCCTTGACCAGGCTTCTGCCCATCGGTTTGAGGATGTAGTCCATCATGACGGCGGTGGCCTGGCCCTCCACCACGGCCTCGCGCGCCGTGTCCATCTCGTCCCGGCTCAGGTGGTTGGCGTCCTCCAGCGAGTTGGTTGAAACGTTCAGCGGCGTCTGGTCGTTCCACTTTTCCAGGTCGCTGTGCTGGTCCTGCAAGGCGTGGGTCAGTTCGTGGGCCAGCACCGGCTTCTGTTCCTCGATGTCCACCCAGTCCAGCAGGTTCACGGTCTTGGTCTTGGAGTCGTAGTAGGCCTCAACTTGTTCTTTCAAAAGCGCCAGCAGAAATGGCTTCAGCGCAAAGTCGCGGTCCAGCATGCCGAACTTCTTCAGCACGATCTCGTCGCGCTGCATGCGTTTGGCGCCTTCGTCCTCGTCGAACTTCTGCTTCACAAAGCTCTCCACCGCGGCCCGGGTGGTCAATTGGCGCTTCACGGTGTTCTTGATCGGCAGGCCGGTCTCCTTGGAGGAAAACTGCAGCAGTTCATCCACGAGACCGAACAGTTCGCGCGCCTGGGCGGGGGTAATGTGGGTCTCTCCCGGGGCCTTGGCTGAGGGTTGCTGAGCCAGACCCTGCGGGGTCCTTGCGGGTGGCTCGGGGGGATCGGCAGGCTGCTGTGCTCCCGCTGTTGCAGCGGCAAAACACAGGATTGCCGCCAGGGCCCAACCCTGCCAATTGCTCTTTCCCGTTTCGTGCTGTTTCCTCATGGATTCTCCCCGTCGTTCCTCACCGTTGCGGCCAAGCCTATTCATCCTCTTCCAAGGCTATAATCAGGATGCGGTGGGATGCGTAATTTCCACTTTTAATGTGCACCTGCTCTCGCCGAAGTGTTCCCCCATGACTGAAACCACCCTCGTCGCATCGCCCCCGCCCACTCCGCTTGCCACCCTGCTGGAATCCTCCGCCAAACCGTATGAACTTGCCGCCTACCGCGGCACACTCACCCCACGGCAGTTGGACGCGCCTGCCGTGGAAATAGAGGCTTTGGTCTCGGGAGCAGCCAGTCATGACCTGGGCTGGCTCCGGCGCGTAGCCGTGCGCGGCGAAGATCGCTTCCGCTGGCTCAGCGGCATGGTCACCAACATGGTGAACGACCTGGCCCCCAACGCCGGCACATGGAACCTGGTGCTGAATGCGCAAGGGCGCATCCTGGGCGATCTGTATGTGTGGCGCGAGGGCGAGGCGCTCGAGATCGAGATCGCCGCCGATCAATACGACCGGCTGATCGCCCACCTGAACCACTTCATCATCATGGACGACGTGGAACTGGTTCACATCGGCGGCGAGGCCGCCTTGGGGTTGACCGGTCCGATGGCCGATCAAATGCTGAGCCGGTTGGGCCTGCCCACGCTGCCAGAGCCGCTTACCGGTACCCGCCTGGAGTGGAATGGCGTGGATCTGCGGATTATGCGCGGCTACGGCGTGCTGGCGCCGCATTACGAGCTTTGGGTGCCCGAGGCGAAGGTTGCCAAGGTGTGGAAGGCGCTGCGCACGGCTGGCGCCACCCCGGCCGGGTGTGCCTCCCTCAAGGCGTTTCGCATTGCCGAGGGGATTCCCGCCTATGGCGTCGATATCGTCGAGCGGGACCTGGCGCAGGAGACCTCGCAGATGCGGGCGCTCCACTTCAACAAGGGTTGCTATCTGGGCCAGGAAATTGTCGAGCGCATCCGTTCGCGGGGCAGTGTGCACCGCCACCTGCGCTCTCTTGAGCTTTCCGGGTCGGTGCCGGCTGACGGAACCGAACTAAGCCTGCTGGACGAAGCCGGGAATAGCACTGCCGCCGGAAACATCACCAGCGCTGCCGAACTGCCTTTGGCTGCGGGCAGCCGTATTTTTGCCCTGGGCATGATTCGTGGCGAGGCCGAACTTTCACCCCAGCGACAGAGACCCGTCGCCGGTGAACCCGAACAGCACGGCCAGACCTTGAGTTACACCTCTGGAACAGCCACGGGCACCGCCCGCATTCTGGCCACTCCACCCACCTTTTGATCTGCAACGGCCCTGACCCGGACAAATAGGAAATAATAGGACTATGAGCGATACCCCCAAGTTCACCGTGATCGACCGCCGCAAGTTCAAGGCGGAAGAGGAACAGGAAGCCAAGCAGGCATCTCAGAAGGAAGCCGGGCAAGCATCTGTTCCTGAGGCTCCCGCAGAGCCGTCCGTGCCCAGCGCCGGACCGCAGCTGGTGGTCACCGAGCCCAAACCCGCTGCCGAGCCGGAAGAAGCCGAGGGCCTGCTGCCCGCGCCGACCGCCGACCAGAGCCGTGAGCAGAAGCTGGCTTACGATGTGGCCGCCGAACGGCTCGAAGACATGATCCGGGCGCAGAACCCGGCCATGGGAGCACAGCCCCCCATCGGCTTTGAGCACCTGGTGCAGCAGTTCTACGTCTCCGCCATGATCCAGATGGGGGCGGGCGGGCAAGAGGGCCAGCGGCCCCGCGTGGATATTCTTGGCGCGCGCCAGACCATCGACCTGCTCGGCGTTCTGGCCGAAAAAACCAAGAGCAATCTGTCCGAAGCCGAGGATCGCACCCTCCAGACCGTGCTTTTTGAGGTCCGCATGGCGTTCCTGGAGCTGACCAGCATGATCACCCTCCAGGCCATGCAGCCGCCTCCTCCGCCACCGCCGGGGCGCTAACCATATCGATGGAAGGCCTGCTCACATTTCTCGGGACGGGAACCTCCATGGGGGTTCCCACGCTGGGGTGCGATTGCGAAGTGTGCACCTCCGCCGACCCGCACGACCGGCGGCTGCGACCTTCTGTGCTGCTGCGCTGGAACGAGGTTGTGCCGGGAGGCGCGCGCGAGCGCATCGTGGTCATCGATACCGGCCCCGACTTCCGCGAGCAGGCGCTCCGCGCCGGACTCACCCACGTGGACGCAGTTTTTTATACCCATGCCCACGCCGACCACATCATGGGCCTGGACGATTTGCGTCCGCTCAGCTTCCTCTCCTTCCGGGAGAGCGGTCCGATTCCCCTTTACGCTTCCGCGGAGACCACGGCGACGCTCGAGCGCGTCTTCGACTACACCTTTTCTCCCGATGCAACCTACCCGAACCGCGCCCGCGTCGAATTGAAGCCGCTGGCTGAGAGCAATCCGGTTCATGACGTCGAGTTTGTGCGCGTTCCGATCATGCACGGGCACATGAAGATCTCCGGTTTCCGCTTTGGCGGCGTTGCGTACCTCACCGACGTCAGCTCCATTCCCGAGGCGAGTTTTGCGCTGCTCGAAGGGCTGGATCACCTGGTGGTCTCTGCCTTGCGCCACAAACCCCACCCCACCCACGCCACCGTGGAACAGGCTGTGGGCTGGGCGCGGCGCATCGGCGCGCGCCACACGTGGTTTACCCATATTGCCCACGAACTGGGCCACGAAAAGACCAACCGGGCTTTGCCCACCGGGATGGCCTTGGCCTACGACGGCCTCACCCTGTCCGTGGAATTGAGTACTGCAAACCTATGAGCGATGGCGCCGCCCGCATGATTCCCGTTTTTCGTTCGTTGGCCGAGATCCCTGCCGGGTTCGGCCCCTCGGTGGTTGCCATTGGCAACTTCGATGGCGTGCATCGGGGCCACCGCGAAATTCTTTCCGCCGTGGTCGCTGAAGCACACTCGCTGGGCCTTCGCTCGGTGGTTGTTACCTTCGATCCTCACCCGCAACAATTCCTGCATCCCGCCAAGGCGCCCCGCCTGCTCACTCCCATGGACGAGCGGGTCCGGCTGTTGGCCGCTACGGGCATCGATGTGGTGCTGGTGCTGCGCTTTGACGCTGCTCTGGCCGCCCTCCCGGCGCATGAATTTGTGCACAACATCCTGGTAGATGCGCTCGGGGTCCGCGCCCTGCACGAGGGCGGCAACTTCCGCTTTGGCCATCGCGCCCGCGCCGGCGTAACGCAACTGCAGAAGTTCGGCGCCGAGTTTGGCTTCGTTGTCCACGTCCATTCCGCGGTCACGGTGCGCGGGCTTGAGGTTTCCAGCTCAGCGCTTCGGGAACTCGTGGCTGCCGGAGACATGCGCCGCGCCCGCTGGATGCTGGGGCGTCCCTTTGCGGTGCGATCCAACCCGGCCCGCGGCCGCGGCATCGGCACCCGTCTGCTGGTGCCCACGGTCAATCTGGCTTCCTATGACGGGCTCCTGCCTGCCTTCGGGGTGTATGTGACCCGTTTGACGGTGGGCGAGCGTTGCTTCCAGGCCGTCACCAACGTGGGCAACCGGCCCACCTTCGGCGAAGCATCCTTCGCCGTCGAGTCGTACATCCTGGACTTTGAGCCGGTGGACCTCAACGAGCAGACCCCGCTTGAACTGGAGTTTCTGCTCCGCCTCCGCCCGGAGACGGTATGGCCCACACCCGAGGCCCTGAAGGCGCAGATCTTCAAGGACGTGGCCAAGGCGCAACGATACTTCCGTCTGGCGCGGTAAATTCCTTGCAGTTGGCTCTATGACTCTTTAGTCGCTATTCAACGCCGGTTTAACGGTAGGCTTTGGCTTGGCCGGAGCAGGCGCTGCCGGCAGCGCCTGCCTCACCAGTGCCTTCCCCACGCTAGCGTTGACCGTCGGAGTTCCTACCGTCTTCACTGTCGGCTTTGCGCTGGGCGGTGCAGCTGTTTTTGCGGCCGCAGCTACCGGAGCCGCTGGCGGCTTGCCCGCAACAACGCTCTTCGCCGGCTTGGCTGCCGCAGCAGTTGCCGTGGTTGCTGCTGGTTTGGCCGGTGTCCCGCCACCGCTTGGGGATCCCGATTTCGCCGCCGTCGTCGCGGCTTTTCCCGGACTCGGCGTCTCCGGTTTCGCCGCCGGTTGCGCGGCCGCCAACTGCGTCGGGTTGTCCGGCTGGTCGCTGAGAAACTTCTCGTTGTCCTTGCCGGCGATGGCGACCTTCATCACGTTGATCCAGATGGGCAGCGCGGCCTTGGCGCCGGTCTCCTTTTCGCCCAGCGACTGGCGGCTGTCGTAACCCACCCACACGCCGCAGGTGATGGACGGCGAAAAGCCCAGGAACCACGCGTCGGTGTAGTCGCTGGTGGTGCCGGTTTTGCCGCCCAGCGGGTGATTCAACTGCGCCGCCGCGGCGCCGGTTCCGTGCTCGGTCACGGCCCTCAACATGCCCATCATGGTTCGCGCCGTCGGCTGATCGATCACTTCCTTCACCGCCGGCGCGTCTTCCCACAGCACGATTCCGTCGGCGTTCGAGACTTTGCGGATCAGCCGCGGCGTCACGCGAATGCCGTCGTTGGGAAACACGGAGTAGGAGGCCACTTGCTCCTCCAGCGTGATCTCCACCGCGCCCAGGGCCACCGGCAGATAGGCGGGAATATTCGACGTGACGCCGAAGCGGTGCGCCAAGTCGATCACCTTGTGAATGCCCACCCGCGCCGCCAGCTTCAGCGCCGGAATGTTGCGCGACTCGGCAAAGGCGTTGGTCAGCGTCATGGCGCCCTTGTAGTCGTTCTCGTAGTTGTGCGGCGTGTAGCTGCCGAAGCTCACCGGCCCGTCCACGATGATGTCGTCGGGCTTGGCTCCGTCCTCAATGGCCGCGGTATACACATACGGCTTGAAGCTGGACCCCGTCTGCCGTTCCGCCTGCGTGGCGCGGTTGAACTGCGACAGCGCATAGTCGCGCCCGCCCACCATGGCCAGCACGTCGCCGGTGTTGTTGTCCATGGCCAGCAGGGACCCCTGCGCGCCGGAGTCCTGCTCCAGCGTGGCCCGCCGGGCACCGTCTTCCATGCCGTCGCCCAGGTGGACATAGATTACGTCCCCCGGCTTGGCCACGGCGTCGCCAAAGTGCTGCCCGGTCCACTTCCAGTCATCCGGCTGCAGCACTACCTCGTCCTTGCCCACCCGCGCCCGAATCACCAGCGGCAGAACGCTGGTCACCACGGCGTGCACATAGTCGCCGGGCCGGCTCTTCACGGCCCAGTCCGGATGCTTGTACTCCTCAATGGTCGTGCCGCCGGCCAGCACATTTTCCAGCTTGCCGGTCCAGCCATGCCGCCGCTCGTAGACAGCCAGCCCGTCGGCCACGGCGCGATTGGCGGTCTGCTGCAGGTCCAGGTCCAGGGTGGTTTCCACGCGCAGGCCGGCCTCGTGCACCTGCTCGGTGCCAAAGCGCTTTTCCAGCTCCCGCCGCACCTCCTCCTGGAACCACGGCGCCACCGAGCCCTCCGGCTGCGCAATGTGCAGCCCCAGCGGGGCGGCGCGCGCTGCCACGGCCTCGGACGAGGAGATGATCTTGTCTTCTTCCATCTCCGTCAGCACCAGGTTGCGCCGCCGCAGAGCCTTTTCCGGGTTCAGCAGAGGCGAATAAGCTGCCGGGCCTTTGGGCAGGCCGGCCAGCAGAGCCGCTTCGGTCAGGTTCAGATCCTTGGCGTGCTTGCTGAAGTAGAACTCGGCTCCGGCCTCGAAGCCGTACTGGCCGTGGCCCAGGTAGATCTGGTTGCCATAGAGCGTAAAAATCTGCTGCTTGGTGAAGGCGCGCTCAATCTGGATGGCCAGATAGGCTTCCTGCAGCTTGCGGGCGGCGGTGCGCTCCGGAGAGAGAAACAGGTTGCGGGCCAGCTGCATGGTCAGCGTCGAAGCGCCCTGCACGCGTCCGTGGCTGCGCAGGTCGTGCCACACCGCGCCCAACACACGGAACACATTGATGCCCCAATGGGACTCAAAGCTTTTGTCTTCAATGCTAAGGACAGCCTGGCGCAGCACCGGCGCAAAGTCGTCGTAGTTCACCACCACGCGGCGCTCCAGCGCAAACGAGCCGATGATGCGGCCCTTCTGGTCAACCAGATCGGTGGTGGTGGAAGGGCGGTAGCGTTCCAGGTCGTTGATTTGAGGCAGATCGACGGAGTAAACCAGCGTCAGCCCCGCCAGCGAGCCGGTAATCACGGCCAGCACCAGCAGCGCGGTCAGCGCCACCTTGCCGGCGAGCTTGCGTCGGCGGGGTGGCGGTACCGGCGGGTCGACCAGCCGGTGTGACCGGCCCAGGCCGTGCGGCTCAAAAGACTGTGGGGAAAGAGCAGCCAAGCGAATCAGGCCTCATGGGCATTCCTCAAAGCGACAACGAGAAAATGCACCTGCCCAAGGCTAGCATTTTCTCGCTGCGTGAGGTTGCTCCGATGCAAGGCCCGCGCTCATGCGGAATAAAACTGGGAACTGCCCGCCCTGCTTAGCTGTTCTTGGTTTTCAGCAGTTCGAGCGCCTTGTTTAGCGGCTCGTCGCCCTTGGCCGGAGGCGTTTCGTCGTCCAGATCGTCGTCGATCGCCTGACCCACCACCACGTTCGGCGTCACGGCCTCGTCCTGGATCTTCTTGCCGGCCGGAGTCTGGTATTTACCCACCGTCAGCACCAAGGCTGAGCCGTCGGGCAGCTCGATGGTCTTCTGCACCGAGCCTTCGCCGAAGGTCCGTTCGCCCACCACGTCGCCGCGCTTGGCGTCCGCAATGGCGCCTACGGTCAGTTCTGCCGCGCCATAGGTTCCGCGGTTCACGAGCACGGCCAGCGGCGCGTCGGTCAGGAACTTGGCCGGATCTGCGGTAAAGGTCTGGCGAGGCAGCTTCTGCCCTTCCAGCGTGGCCAGAGTCCCTTGCTTGATGAAGAAGTTGGCCAGCCGCAGTCCGTCCTGGGCGTTGGCGCCCGAGGCGTCGCGCAGGTCCAGCAGTACCTTGTGGCCCTTGCCGTCTGCCTTCAGCTTGGCGGCAATTTCATCCACGCGCGCCGTGGTCAGCTCGCCCGCCTTGAGATACAGAATGGTCGAGTTCTCGTACTGCTGTTCACCCAAAGAGGCGGGCGCGGTCACCGTGCGGGTCAGCGTCAGCTTGTCCGGGTCGGCCTTGCGCGGGCGCACCACCGAAAGCGTCACCGTGCTGCCCGGCTTGCCTTCCAGCATCAGCCGGATCACGGCCAGCGACAGCTCGCGGGTAGACTGCTCGCCAATCGATTCAATCACGTCGCCGTCGGACAGATGCTCCTTGGCGGCGGGAGAACCCGGCAGCACGCTCACCACCGTGGCGTAGCCGTAGCGCTTTGAAACGTTGATTCCCACCTGCGCCACACCCGCGGTCGGCTGCTCTTTGAAGATCTTGTACTCGGTCGGAGTCAGGTAGCTGGAGTCCGAGTCCAGCGATTCCAGCAGGCCATGCAGTGCGCCCGCGGTCACGTCGTTGATGCTCGGATCGGTCACATAGTCCGACTGGACCTTCTTGAGCACCTCCGCATAGACGCGCATCTGGCGGTAGGCGCCATCCTGTTCGCCGCCGGCATGCACGCCGAACCATCCGAACTCACCCAGGACAAAGCCCAGGCCGAGGGCGGCAAAAATTGCCGTGGAAAGCACGAAGACAAAGCGCTGAAAGAATCGGGACACACACACCACCGGGGCGGCCTTGAGGGGAAATGAGCCGCTCACACTATAGACGCAATGATAGCGCAAGGGGTGCGAAAGTAGCAGGGAATAGGGAACAGGGATCGGGGAACAGCGGGGCCGAAACAGCAATAAGGTCCTTTCTTTCCCCTCCTTGCACCTGTTCAACGAAAGAGGCGCAAGAAGGGGGTAAAGAGGTTTCTTCCGTCCCCGGCCTACTGCTTGTTCAGGTCGTAGTTCATGTAGACCACGTGGGTCTGCAGGTACTCTTCCAGCCCGTGCTTGCCGTCCGCCCCGCCAATGCCGGACTTCCGCCACCCGGCGTGGAAGCCCTGCATGGCTTCGAAGTTCTCGCGATTCACGTAGGTTTCGCCGAACTTCAACTCATTCGAGGCGCGCATGGCTACATCCAGGCTGCGGGTATAGATCGACGAGGTCAGCCCGTACTCGCAGTCGTTGGCGTAGCCGATGGCTTCATCCAGGGTCTTGAACGTGGCAATGGGCAGCACCGGCCCAAAGATCTCCTGCTGCATGATGCTCGTATCCTGCCGGCAATGGGTCAGCACTGTCGGTTGGAAGTAGTACCCGGCCTTGCCGTCATAGCTGCTGCCGCCGCACTCCAGCTTCGCTCCGTCCTTCACGGCTTGTTCCACGGCCGCCGCTACCAGTTCCTGCTGCCGCTTGCTCACCAGCGGGCCCATCTCCGTCTCCGGCGCAAACGGATCGCCGACCACTGTCTGCTGCATGGCCGCAATCATCTTGGCGGTGAACTCTTCCGCAACCGACTCATGCACATACACGCGCTCAGCGCAGTTGCACACCTGGCCGGTATTGATGATGCGCGATGCGTGAATCGCCTTGACGGCGAGGTCGATGTCTGCGTCGCCCATCACGATGGCCGGAGCCTTGCCGCCCAGTTCCAGCGAAACCTTGGTCACGTTCCTGGCCGCCGCGTGCATCACGGCGATGCCGCCCTCCACGCTGCCGGTCAGCGAGACCATGCCCACCTTGGGGTGGCCGGCCAGCGCGTCGCCCACTACCGCTCCCGGGCCGGAAACCAAATTGAAGACGCCCTTGGGCAGCGACGACTGGGCCACCAGTTTGGCGAATTCGAAGGCGTTGTTCGGGGTTTCGCTGCTGGGCTTGATGACAATGGTGTTGCCGGTGATCAGCGCCGGGGCCATCTTGCGCACGATCAGGAAGAAGGGAAAGTTCCAGGGCAGAATGCCGGCCACGACGCCGATGGGCATCTTGTAGAGCAGGATGTTCTCGCCCGGCCGGTCGCTCGGGATGATTTCGCCCTCGTAGCGCCGCGCAAACTCAGCCATGTAGTCCAGGTAATCGGCAGAGAAATCCACCTCCACCTGGGCCAGGCCAAGAATCTTGCCCTGCTCGGCGGTAATGGTGGCCGCCAGGGACTCGCGATTGGCCCGCAGCAGCCCTGCAATCTCTCGCAGGTACCCGGCGCGGCGAATGGCGGGCAGTGCGGCCCAGCTCGCTTGCGCCTTTTCGGCGGCTAGTACGGCCCGGTTCACGTCCTCGGCCGTACCGCTGGGGAACTCGGATAGGACCTCTTCGGTGGAGGGGTTGACCACTTGCAGCATCTTGGCCGACGACACGAACTCGCCGTCGATCAGCATCTCGTAGCGTTGAACAGCAGCCTGCGTTGCACTCATGGAGAATTGACCTCTTCTCGGGGTAGATCTCGAGCACCTGCCAGAAACCCAAGGCGTACCTGAATCTGGGACGCGCCAGAAATCGCAGTCATCATAGAACCTGGCGCGCAGGATATGGAAGGGGAAATTTTTTCAATAGCGGATTCGCACCCCGCCCGCCTGTTCCAGTCATCTGGCCGCTGGTCGAGTCTACTCAATCTGGCCCCCAAAACACTCCGTGCCCCATCATTCGCCGTTTTTCAGGCGAATGGGTGGGAAAGCACAAATCCAAAAGCACGAAATCAAGCCGTCTGAGATGCGACGACCAGCCTCCCCATCACTAAACCTGCCCTTCCATCCTCGCCAAATCCCCTAAACTTGAAGCAGCATGACTCTCGACCTGCACACCATGACCGTCTTCTCCATCGTCGAGTTTTCCGGCGTGGCGGCCGGCGCTTTGGCCGGAGCGCTGGAAGCGCGCCGCTGCCAGACCTATCGCTACGACCTGATCGGCGTGCTTGGCCTGGCCATCGTCACCGCTCTCGGCGGAGGCATCTCCCGCGACATCCTTGTGCAAAAAGGCCCGCCGCTCGCCTTTCTCGACGCCCGCTACCTGCTGGTTGCTCTCGGGGCCGGGGTTGTCGCCCTGCTGTTCGGCTCCATCGCCGGGCCGCGCATGCTGCGTATCATCTGGGTGGCGGATGCCGCTTCCCTGGGCCTTTTCTCCGTGGCCGGAGTCAGTCGCGCGCTCAACGCCGGTTTGCCCATCCTGGCCGCGCTCATTCTTGGCCTCATCACCGCGGTCGGCGGCGGGCTGCTGCGCGACGTCCTCATGGGGCGCACCCCGCGCGTCTTCGAGCAGGGCGAACCGTACGCCATTGCCGCCCTGCTGGCCGTGCTGGTCTTCCTGGGCGCGGAGGCTCTGGGTTGGGATCGCTCCATCTCCACCGCCGCCGGGGCGCTTTCCGGCCTGGTGCTCAAACTGCTGGCGGCGCGCTTCCAATGGGTGACGCCCGCCGTAGGTTTCCGCACGGAGTAACTCTGCGTCCTGCCGGACTCCTCCGGCATCCAATATCCATACGCCGCAACCTTCAGACCCTGCGAAAGTATGCAAAAAAAGCGCGAAAACGCGCTAACCGGCATAATAAAAGCAGGTTTCTTCGCACTTTTTGACGGCCTATAAGCCGAGCTTTGCCACGAGGAATTGATGCTGCCTTTTAACCCAATGTCTGTCGTTGGTTCACTTGCAGGGATGGGAGCGGTCCTGGCTTGGCGTGTCCGCGAAGGGCGCACCGCCGTCACCCTCCGCAAAATCGTCATCCCCCCGCTGGGCATGGCTACGGGCTTCTGCATGTTTCTGGTCCCCGCCTTTCGCATCCCCCTGGTTTGGGCGGTTTGCGCCTTCCTGATCGGCGCCGCTCTGCTTGCCTACCCCTTGTTGCGCTCATCGCGCCTGGTGCTGGACGGCGAATCGGTCATGATGCAGCGCTCCAACGCCTTTTTTCTCATCGTGATCGCTCTGGCGCTTGTCCGGATGCTGGCCCGCGGCTACATCGACACGTTCATGAACATGAACCAGACCGCGGCGCTGTTTTTCGTACTCGCTTTCGGCATGATTCTGCGCTGGCGGCTGAGCATGTTCTTCGAGTATCGCCAGCTCACCTGCAGCCAAGTCGCCTGCGAGTAGAACACGGGTCTGGAACAGCGGTGCAGAAATCCGTCGCTCTATGTAAGTTGTTGATTTGATTTGGTGGCGGGAGGCAGACTTGAACTGCCGACCTACGGGTTATGAATCCGTCGCTCTAACCAGCTGAGCTACCCCGCCGAAGGGAAACATCTGTATTCGCAAGCCGGTAAGGCCTGCCGGGGCTGGGCGGAAGGGGATTCCGCACGCACGTCCCAATCATGATGATACGGATGGCTGGTTTGAAGGTCAAACCGGCGCACCCATTCCTGCGGCGTCGGGGACGCCGCGCAGGTGAATTCTCCCTCCCCAGTCCTGTAAACTCGGCTCCATGAGCAAGTTCCGTATCGCAGGGGTCATCCCGGCGCGGCTCAGCTCCACGCGGCTCAGCCGCAAGGTGCTGCGCGTGATCGCCGGCCGCCCCATGGTGGAGTGGGTTTGGCGCGCTGCCCAGGCCAGCGGCCTGATGGACCCGGTCGTGGTGGCCACCGACTCCGACGAAGTGGCCGCCGTGTGCCGCGAGCGCGGCATTCCCGTGGCCATGACCTCGCCCGACTGCGCCAGCGGATCGGACCGGGTAAGGGAAGTGGCCCTCCAGATCGACGCCGACATCTACGTCAACATCCAGGGCGATGAGCCGACCCTCACGCCGGCTTTTTTCCCGCCTCTGCTCGCACTTTTTGATCGTCCCGAAGTCGAGGTCGCCACGCTGGCCGTCCCCTGCGCGGCAGAAGAAATCGCCGACCCCAACGCCGTCAAGGTCGTCACGGCGCTGGACGGACGCGCCCTCTACTTCTCCCGCGCGACTATTCCGTACGACCGCGACCAGTTGGGTTTTGCCTCCTACCGCAAGCACCTGGGCATCTATGCCTATCGCAAGGCCGCGCTGGAGCGGTTCGCCTCTCTGCCGCCCTCGCCTCTGGAAAAAATCGAGCGCCTGGAGCAGTTGCGCCTGCTCGAAAACGGCATCGCCCTCTACGTGGCCGAAGCTCCCGCCGACACCATCGGCGTAGACACGGAGGCGGATTTGCTGCGGGCCGAGGCGGAGTTGAAGGGGCGACAACACATCTCGTGATTTTTTCGCCGTCAGAGCGTCTGGAAATTGCCAACTGACGGTGGAAGCGGCGGACTGTCATTAAAAGACCAAGTCAGTGTTACTTCCCTGCTGTCATCGTCGTAAGAAAAACGGCACTCGTCTTGATAACCATATTCGTGCCACTCATCACAGCCCTTACAATGAAGTGGCATTGTGGTCATAACCGTCGCCCGATTGATGCAAATTCGTTCAACTGGGATTGCGATTCCACAGCCCTTGCATTTGACTCCCATATGTTCAGAAATCATGGTCGCCTCCTGGCCAAATAGAGTAGCATGAGTCAATTTTCCGAATTGCCCGCAAGAACCGGGTAGCCTGTCGGGCCTAGGATCGGCGACCATGGTTCTCGTGAACAGCAAAGCTCAACCCGTGACGTCCGCAATCGACCCCGAGACCGCCTGGCAACAGGTCGAGCGCCGCGACCCCAGCGCCACATTTTTCTATGCGGTCACGACCACCGGCGTCTTTTGCCGCCCCGGCTGCTCGAGCCGCCGTCCGCTCAAGGCGAATGTCCGCTTCTTCCGCACGGCAGATGCGGCGCGCGCCGCCGGATTCCGCCCCTGCCAGCGCTGCCACCCCGACTCCCCTGCGGAGAGCAGCACTTTGGACCAGATTCGCTCCCACCTCGAGGCCAACCGCGACCGTTCAGTTCCGCTCGCCGAGTTGGGGCGCCTCGTTTACCTCAGCCCGTTCACGGTGCAGCGGCTCTTCAAGCGGGTCATGGGCGTCAGTCCGCTGCAATATCAGCGCGCGCTGCGGGCCGGCTCTTTGCGCAGTGCGCTGAAAAAAGGAGACTCTGTGACCGATGCCATCTACAACGCCGGATTTGGTTCCTCCAGCCGCGCCTATGAGGGCGCCCAATTGGGCATGACGCCGGCTCGCTTTGCCCAGGGCGGCCGTGGTGAGCAGATTGGCTACACCACGGCTAAGTCGCCCTTCGGCTGGCTGGTGGTCGGTGCAACCGAACGCGGCCTCTGCTGGCTGGCGCTCGCGGGCACTTCTGCCGAGGCCGAGGCCAGCTTGCGCGCAGAGTTTCCGGCCGCCACGCTCCATCGCGATCCCTCTCTCTCGAGTCTGGTGGATGCTGCCCTGGACGTGGTTCTTGGGCCGACTAACAAATCAGAAAAGTCTGCCCCACCGCAGGTGGATTTGCGCGGGACTGCTTTCCAACTGCGGGTGTGGCAGGCTCTGCGCGCCATTCCGCGGGGCGAGACGCGCAGTTACAGCCAGTTGGCGCGGGAGATGGGTATTCCCAACTCCACCCGCGCCGTGGCCCGGGCTTGCGCCACCAACCGGGTGGCCCTGGTGGTGCCGTGCCACCGCGTGGTGGGTGTTAGTGGCTCCCTGACCGGCTACCGCTGGGGCGTCGAGCGCAAACGCCAACTGTTGGAAGCAGAACGAGCCTGACGCGGAGCAGGCCCGGAAGTTAGAGCCGCGCCCCGCCCGACGCCTGGATCGTTTGCCCGCTCACCCAGGCTGCATCGTCCGAAGCCAGGAAGGCCGCGATGCTGGCGATGTCGTTTGGCTGGCCGATGCGGCCCAGCGGCGTATCGATGATGGCCTGCTTGTGGAAGTCGGTGCCGAGGAAGCCTGCCGCATGCACGCCTTCCGTCTCCACCATGCCGGGATTGAGCGCGTTCACGCGAATTTGCTTCGGCCCCAACTCCTTTGACAGCGCGACCGTAATCGAATTCACTGCGCCCTTGGTGGCCGAGTAGACCGCGGCTCCCGGTACGCCCGACGCGGCTACCGAACCGATGTTGATAATGCTGCCGCCCTTGGGGTTGAAGTGCGTGAGCGCGGCTTGCGTGGTCAGCAACAGGCCCAGCACGTTGAGGTTGAACTGCTGGTTGAAACTCTCCGCCGTAATCGCTTCGATGGGCGCGAAGCCGTAGATGCCGGCGTTGTTCACCAGCACGTCAATGGGCCCGAACTCCTTGGCGGTCTTTTCCACCAGCGGCCCGATTGAGCTGGGATCGGTCAGGTTGGCCTGTACGGCGATAGCCTTGCCGCCTGCGTTCACAATTTCTGCGACGACTTTGTCGGCGCCAGCCTTGCTGCCCGAATAGTTGACGGCAACGGCCGCGCCGCGCGCCGCCAGTTCACGCGCAATGGCCGCGCCAATGCCCTTGGATGCGCCGGTAACCAGCGCGACTTTGCCTTGAAGACTGCTCATTTTCTGCTCCTCGGTGGAAGCGTCGTCAATTCGACGCTTCGACAACTATCGAATTGATGGAGCAGCCGGTGAAAGGATTCACGCCGCGTGTGAAAATCTTTTTTCTTGAGCGTTCAGCGAGGTCCGCACGGGCCTTGTTCGAGGGCGGCCAGTGTCGTGGCCAGCGCCTCCAGAACTCCTGCCCGCAGCGTCATGTAGTGGAACTTGCCCTCGCGACGGATGTGGATCAGCCCTGCCGTCTCAAGTTCTTTGATGTGGTGCGAGAGCGTGGCGGCGGAGATGGGCAGAGCCGTGCGTGCCTGCGCGCAGCCCAGTGGACAGGAGGCTTTGGCGATACGCTCCAGCAGTTCGTAGCGCCGCGGATCGGCCAGCGCCTTCAGAATGGCGGCGCGCCGCACACCCGAGAGGCGCATCGTCTTGACGCGCTCTTCCGGTACAGGCTCACTTTGCGAGGGCGCTTTCTTCGGCTTGACCGTGGGCGACTTGTCTTTGTTCGGCATGTGCAATTGAAAGTGTACGCTGCGGCCTCAACCCTGTTTGTTCCCTACGGCCAGCAGGGTCTGAAATTGTGGCGTTTCCTGCTCCTTGTGCACAACCGAAGTCTGCACATTCGCGAAGCCCGCTTTTGCCAGCATCGTTTCCAAATCCACCTCGCTGAAACCGAGCCATTCGTCCGCATAGATCTCGCGCGCCTCCTCGAACCGGTGCTTGACCAGATCGAGAATCACGATGCGGCCACCCGGATGCAGAACCCTCCACGCCTCATGGACGGCGCGCTCGGGGTGCAGGGCGTGGTGCAGCGACTGCGAGAAGAAGATCAGGTCGACCTCCCCGTCGCCGATGGGAATCTCTTCCATGTCGCCCTGCCGGTATTCCACGTTCTGCACGCCATGGCGGAGGGCTAGTTCGCGGCCCACCTCGATCATCTTGGCGGAGGTGTCGACGGCAATCACCTTCTTGGCCTGCTGCGCCAGCAAAAGCGAAAACGCTCCCTCGCCCGCGCCCATGTCCGCAATGACCAGGGGAGGCATCAGCCGCAGCAGCGCTTCGGCCATGCTCTTCCACGATTTTCCCGGAACGTAGTCGCGGCCCAGGCGACCGGCCATGCTGTCAAAAAAGCTGCGCATCCGGTCCTGACGTTTCTTCAGGACGCTGCGCATGGCCACTTGGTCGGGCCCGGCTTCAGGAATCTCCTGCTTGGCCTGATCCAGCAACTGGTCCAAGACTCCGCCCCCACCGGAGGAGTTCAAACGGTAGAGATTGCTCTTGCCGGTGCGGCGGTCTTCCACCAGCTCCGCCTGCTTCAGTTGGGAAAGGTGCGTGGAGATGGTGCTTTGGCCCATGACCAGGATTTCTTGCAACTCGGCCACAGAGAGTTCCTCGCTGCGCAGAAGCAGCAGGATGCGGAGCCGATTCGGATCGGCCACGGCGCGCAGGGTTTTCACAATTGACGGCATAGTTAGATTCTGTTAAATATCAACATATCACGATGTGACGATATGAGGAGGTTCCGCATGGCAACAACAACTCTCGAAACAGCGAATCAGGAATACAAAGTAGCCGATATGTCTCTGGCCGAATGGGGACGGAAAGACATCTCCGTTTCCGAGTACGAGATGCCGGGACTGATGTCGATCCGGCACAAATATGCCGCCTCCAAGCCCCTGGCTGGAGTGCGCATCACCGGCTCGCTGCACATGACCATTCAGACCGCGATCCTGATTGAGACGCTGACCAGCCTGGGCGCGGAAGTCCGCTGGGCAAGCTGCAACATCTTCTCCACGCAGGATCATGCGGCCGCGGCCATTGCCGCCACCGGTGTTCCGGTCTTCGCCTGGAAGGGCGAGTCGCTGGAGGAGTACTGGGATTGCACCTACCGTGCGTTGAGCCACAAGGGCGGCAAGGGGCCGCAGTTGGTGGTGGACGACGGCGGCGACGTGACCCTGCTCATCCACAAGGGCTATGAGCTGGAAGCGGGCGACCCCTGGGTCAACGGACCCGCCGAGAACCACGAAGAAAAGGTCATCAAGGATCTGCTGAAGAAGGTGTATGCCGAAGACCCGCAGCACTGGCACAAGGTTGTGGCCGAGTGGCGCGGCGTCTCGGAAGAGACCACCACGGGCGTCCACCGGCTCTACAAGATGATGGAGCAGGGCACGCTGCTGGTGCCGGCCATCAACGTGAACGACTCGGTGACCAAGTCCAAATTCGATAACCTCTACGGCTGCCGGGAGTCCCTGGCCGACGGCATCAAGCGCGCCACCGATGTGATGGTGGCCGGCAAGATCGCGGTGATCTGCGGCTATGGCGACGTGGGCAAGGGCTGCTCGCAGTCGCTGCGCGGCATGGGCGCGCGGGTCATTGTGACCGAGGTCGATCCCATCAATGCGCTGCAAGCGGCCATGGAAGGCTTTGAGGTCGCCACTGTTGAAGATACCCTGGGCCGCGGCGACATCTACGTCACCTGCACCGGCAACGTGGACATCATCACCTTGGAGCAGATGAAGGGCATGAAGGATCAGGCCATCGTTTGCAACATCGGCCACTTCGACAACGAAATCCAGATGGACCGGCTGAATGAGGAAAAGGGCGTGACCCGGCTCAACATCAAGCCGCAGGTGGATAAATACACCTTCCCCGACGGCCATAGCATCTTCATCCTGGCCGAAGGACGCCTGGTGAACCTGGGCTGCGCCACCGGCCATCCGAGCTTCGTGATGAGCAACAGCTTTGCCAACCAGACGCTGGCCCAGATCGACCTGTGGGAGAAGAAGGACAGCTACAAGGTGGGCGTGTACGTGCTCCCCAAGAAGCTGGACGAAGAAGTGGCCCGCCTGCACCTGGAGAAGATCGGCGTCAAGCTGACCACGCTCACGCCCAGGCAGGCCGACTATATCGGCGTACCGGTCGAAGGCCCTTACAAGCCCGACACCTACCGCTACTAAGACAGTTGACAGCTTTCAGTTGTCAGCTTTTTACTTGCCGGGTTAAGCGTTTGTGGCTTCCCCGTAATTGATTTGCACCTGCCACATCTGCCGGGGCCGCGCGCGCGGCCCCGCTTTTCAGGTTTTTCTCTGGACACGCGCCCATGGCTATGCAGCCCAGCTTCTCGTTCGAATTGTTTCCGCCGCGCACGCCGGAAGGCGTGGCCAAGCTGCCGTCCGTCATTGACCAGCTTGCGAAGGTGCGGCCGAACTATTTCTCCATCACCTATGGCGCGGGCGGTTCCGAGCAGGAAGGCACCTACGAGACGCTGGTGACGGTGGTCAAGCACTCAGGCGCGGAGGCAGTGCCGCACCTGACCTGTGTTGGGTCCACGCGCGCCCACATCGCAGCATTGCTCGAGCGCTATCGGGCAGCGGGCGTCAAGCGCATTGTGGCCCTGCGGGGCGACCTGCCGGCTACGGCCATGAGCCCCTCAGCGCCCGGCGACTTCCACTATGCCAGTGAACTGGTCCGCTTCATTCGCGAGACCCACGGCGATACCTTCAAAATCGAGGTGGCTGCCTATCCGGAGATGCACCCGCAGGCACCCAACCCGGGCGTGGACTTCGAGCACTTCCGCCGCAAGGTGGAGGCTGGTGCGGACGGGGCCCTGACGCAGCTGTTCTATAACCCCGACGCCTATTTCGACTTCATGGAGCGCTGCGGCAAGGCGGGCATCAACATTCCGGTGGTGCCGGGCATCATGCCCATTACCGGCTTCTCCAACACCGTGCGTTTCTGCGGCGGTTGCGGCGCCGATCTGCCGCGCTGGGTGCGCCTGCGCCTGGAACAGTTGCAGGACGACAAGCCCGCGCTGCTGGATTTTGGTATCGAGGTCGTTACCCGCCTGTGCGACACGCTGCTGCGCAACGGCGCGCCGGGTCTGCACTTTTACACCATCAATCAGGCTGGTCCGACTCTGCGCCTGTGGAAGAACCTGGCGCTGCCGGCATCAAGCTGATCACTGATCGCTGGGTCTCTGCCGTTTGTGCTCGAGCACCCGATGATAGATTCCCCACATCGCGCTATTCAGCAGGCGCATCTGCTCGGCCTTGAGCGCCTTGTAGGAACGCTCCACGTAACCGTCGAACTCGGGCGGCCAGCCGATGGTCGCCCGCCGCTCGGTGTAGTCGCCCTCTCCCCACTTGGCCATCACCGCCTTGTAACCCACCACATGGGTCACAAAATCAAGCAGGCACTGCGGCATCTGCTCCTCAATGATGAGATAGGCATTCTCGATGATGATCTTTTCGCGGATGTCGTTGAGGGGCATGAAGATGGTATCCATCCACTGAATCCAGTCCTTCAGATCCTCATCGCGGATCGGCTCGCTCTGGGTTTTGCCCTGCCTTTTGAGCAGCGTGCGGTAGGCAGTGTGGCCTGCCTTGGAGGCTACATAGAGGGGGCCGTAGAACTCGTTGAGCCGCTTGTTGACCAGGTCGAGCCTGTCTCTGCGCCGGGCCAGCATACGGGAGCTCAGAAACGTGACGAAGTAGCCGGTGAACGCCAGAATGATGGTGACGACGGCTGCATTTTGCAGGAAGCCGGAGGAAAAGAACGTAAATGGGTCGAGAACTTCCATGGGCGAAAAGTATACGCGTAGCGGTGAATGGGCGGACAGGGTGTACCGCCAGAACAAGCCCTAGTTCACGTCGTTGGCCACAACCACGGAGACCGGCGGATTGCTGGTCAACTGGCTGTCGATGATCATCACCGTGCGCACCTCGCCGCCGGTCAGGGCCATGGCAGTGGAGGTGTACTTGGGCGTAATGGCGCCCGTGGGCACAATGACCATGGTGACGGTCTGCGAACTGAAGCTGGTATAGCCGGCGGTCGAGCCGACGAGCAGGTCCGTAATCAGCGGAATGGCGTTGGCCATGGTGGTGCCGGTGGGGATCATGTAAATATCGAGCGCGCCGGTCTTGGGCGCCTGATTGATGAAGCGGAAGGCGGAGTGTCCGCTGGCTGCCGCGGTCTGCTGGTCTTCCAGCACGGTGACGGTATAGCTGTTGGTGGCGGCGCCGTTGTCGGTGAGAAAGACGGAGTGCTGATGGCCGGCGGCCAAGGTGGCATTGGCGGTGACCAGCGCCGCTCCGCCGGTGGCGGCGGTGACCTTGATGAGGGCGTTGCTGGAGGCCGGCAGGGTGCCGTACGCGGAGATGTATCCTTCGCCGATGTTGCCGGCTAGCAGCGTGCCTTCGACAACGACATTCACGGCCGGGGCAATGTAGGAGGCGTCAATGACGCGCACCAGGCTGGGCTGGGTGAAACTGGCCACGTTCTCGCAGGCAGAAAACCCCAGCGCCGCGGCCAGGGAGACTGCCGCCACCAAGACGAGCCTGGGCAGAGCCAACCGCCGTGCTTCATCCATCCACCGATTCCAGGTCGTCTTCATAGCGCGCATGTTCGAGAATGCAACCATAGCCACCCACTCATACTACAGGGCAGCGATGGAAAGAGTTTACGACTTTTGGTTCAACTCCACCCAGAGGGATTCAATCCGGCAACGCCGTCACCCCGGCAGTGCCAACAGACCCTAGCCGGCTCCCAGGTAGATAAAGCGGGCCAGGAACAGCGCGGCCAGAATGTAGAGCAGCCATTCCTTGCGGCTCAGTTTGCCGGTCACCAGCCGCAGCACTGCCCAGGAAATGATGCCAAAGCCAAGCCCGTTGGCGATCGACGAGGTGAAGGGGATCAGCACCAGTGTGAGGAAGGCCGGAACCGCCACCAGCGGATCGCGCCACTTGATCTCGGAGATCGTGGAGAGCATGAGCGAACCCACCAGGATGAGCGCCGGTGCCGTGGCTGCCGCGGGCACAATGCCCACAAACGGCGCGGCAACCGTGGCGCCCAGAAATAGCAACCCGGTCACAATGGCGGTGACGCCGCTGCGGCCTCCGGCGGCCACGCCGGCCGTGGACTCCACATAGCTGGTCACCGTCGAGGTGCCGGTCAGCGAGCCGAACAGCGTGGCCGTGGCGTCGGCAAACAGAATCCGGTTCAGGCGCGGAATGTTGTTATCGGAGTCGATCAGGTTGGCGCGCTTGGCTACCGCCATCAGCGTCCCCAGGTTGTCGAACAGGTCCACAAAGAAGAAGACGAAGACAATCTCCAGCAGCCCCTTGTTGAGAGCGCCGCGGATGTCGAGCTGAAAGGCGGTCGAGGCCAAGGATTGAATGCCGCCGGCCGCAGGCGCCCAATGCGTCAGTCCCATGGCCCAGGCCACCGCGGTGATGGCCAGCACGCCGATCAGCAGGGCGCTGCGCACCTTTTTCGCCATCAGGGCCACCATCAGGATGAGGCCGATGAGGGCCAGGTAGGCCGAGGGGTTGCGGATGTTGCCCAAGGTGACGAGCGTCGCCGAGTCGCCCACCACCAGGCCCGCGTTGCGGAAGCCGATGAACGCGATGAACAGGCCGATGCCGCTGGCCACCGCCGCGTACAGCTCGTGAGGAATGGCGCGCAGAATCATCTGCCGGATGCCGACGGCGGTCAGCGCCAGAAACAGCACTCCGGAGAGGAAGACGGCTCCCAGCGCGGTTTGCCAGGGGATATGCATCTTCAGGCAAACGGCGTAGGTAAAGTAGGCGTTCAGGCCCATGCCGGGGGCCAGCGCAATGGGATAACGCGCCACCACGCCCATCAGAATGGAGCCGAAAGCCGCCGAAAGGCAGGTGGCGGCGGTGACCGCAGCCAGTGGCATGCCGGTGGCCGACAGGATGGCCGGGTTGACCAGGACGATGTAGGCCATGGTCAGGAACGTCGTAACGCCAGCCAGAATCTCGGTGCGCCAGTTGGTCCCCAGGCGCGCGAACTCAAAATATGTCTCGAATCTCTTCAGCATAGGTGGGTGTCTCTAGGAGACCACACCACCGCGGCCGCGCAAAGGGGTTTGTGCCGGGGTGGCCGCATTTGTGTCCGTAGCGTGGGACGAATGCCGATCGCCGGGGCATAGCTTTGTACGCATTTCTTCACGCAACCCGGAACCCGCAAGAGCATCCAAGGATAAGAACCAGGAAGTTCCGGGCCTGTTCGGTGGCCAGGGCTTCCGTGCGTGTTCAGGCCGCATCTTCCCCCTACTCCAACAAACAACTCCAACCCGCAACAAGGAGCTTCTCTATGCCTACGATTACGACCAAGGATGGTACCGAAATTTACTACAAGGACTGGGGCGCCGGTCAGCCGGTGGTCTTCAGTCATGGCTGGCCGCTCGACGCCGACGCCTTTGAAGACCAGATGGTGTTTCTGGCCTCGCATGACTATCGCGCCATTGCGCATGACCGCCGCGGTCATGGCCGTTCCGGCCAGCCCTGGAATGGCAACGATATGGATACCTATGCCGACGACCTTGCGGCCCTCACCGAAGCGCTCGATCTGAAGAACGCGGTCCACGTCGGCCACTCTACCGGCGGCGGCGAGGTGGCCCGCTACATCGGCCGCCACGGCTCCAAGCGCGTGTCCAAGGCCGTGCTCATCGGCGCGGTGCCGCCGCTGATGCTCAAGACCGACGCCAATCCCGGTGGATTGCCGATCAAGGTGTTTGACGACATCCGCGCCGGTGTTCTGGCGGACCGCTCGCAGTTTTTCAAGGGCCTGGCCGAGCCGTTCTACGGCGCCAACCGGCCCGGCGCCAAGGTCTCGCAAGGACTGAAGGACTCGTTCTGGCTACAAGGAATGCAAGCAGGCTTCAAAGCCGTGCTGGACTGCATCAAGGCCTTCTCGGAGACCGACTTTACCGAGGATCTGAAGAAGATCGACGTGCCCACGCTGATCCTGCATGGCGACGACGACCAGATTGTGCCCATCAACGACTCGGCGCTGCTCTCCGCCGCCCTGGTGAAGGGATCGACGCTGAAGATCTACCCGGGCGCACCGCACGGCATGTGCTCCACGCTCAAGGACAAGGTGAACGCGGACCTGCTGGCGTTCATTCAGGAGTAACAACGTCAGGGACGGCAGACAGAGAATGGCATGGGCAATGCAACTCGACTACTCATGCATATCGTGTCTGCCGTCTCTTGAACTTCGGGCTGTATGGCGTGACCTAAACCTGGATGGCAGCGTGTTTCCGGTTCCGGCGGCGCAGCAGCCAATCCATCGATCCGCCCTGGATGACGATGGAGAAGACCACCAGCAGATAGGTGGCGCCAAATATCCACGAGCCGCCCAGTGCGGCGGGCACTGCAAGGGCCAGGGCAATGGAAAGCCCGCCACGCAGCCCGCCCCAGGTGAGGACAAAGAGCGAACTGCGATGGCTGGGCTGCAACAGGCGCAGCAGGCCCAGAAGCAGCGCAAGGACACCCAGACGCACCACATTGACTGAAAAGACAGCTGCCAACCCAGCTCGGAGCGCGGGCGCATCCAGGGTGACCGCCATGGTTTCCAGGCCCAGTAGAACAAAGAGCACGGAGTTCTGAATCTCGTCGATTACCGTCCAGAAGCGGTCCACGTTCTTGTGGGCGATACTCGATGTGGGCAGGGACTGGTTGAAGTGGCGCAGCGCAATCCCGGCCACTACCGCCTCGAGCGGCGCGGAGAGGTGGAGTGCGTCGGCAATGACATAACCGCCCAACGCCAGTGCCACGGTGAAGAGAATATCGATCTGGTAGGCGTCGCCCAGGCGCATCAGGTGCGAAGTGACCCAAGCCGCCAGCAAGCCGACCAGGATGCCGCCCCCTGCCTGGAGCAGCAGTAGTCCGGCCACGGAAGCCGGGGTGGGCGCGTGCCCATGGGCCACTTCCAGCAAGGTGAGGAACAGCACCGCGCCCACGCCATCGTTGAACAGCGATTCGCCGGCCAGTTGCGCCTCAATGGATTTGGATATTCCCACGCGGCGCAGCATCTCCAGCACCGCAATCGGGTCGGTGGGGGAGATGAGCGCGCCAAATAGCAGGCATTCCATCCAGGGAATCTGAAAACCGCTCAACAGGGCCATGAGCGCGGCAACCAGGAAAAACGAGAGCACCGTGCCGGCCACTGAGAAAAGGCACACAGCAAGCTTTTCCCGCATCAACTGCTCCAGATCGAGCAGAAAGCTGCCGGCAAACAGAAGCAGGGGCAGCATGCCGTGCAGGATGATGCTGCCAAAGTCGATCTGGCGGGTCAGGCCCAGGGCCCAGGCATGCATTCCGGGAACGAGACGGCCGGCCCCGGCCAGACACAGCGAGGCCGCGACCGTCAGCAGCATGGTCCCAATCGTAATGGGCAGCCTAAGCCAGCGGGTGCTGATCCAGCCGAACAGCGCGGCGGTGGCGAAAAGGACGCTGAGAATTTGCAGTGTCGTCATGAGGGCAGACCGCTATCCGGTGCCGTTATGGTAGCGGATAGCGGTCTGCGCTGTGCAGGGCTCTGTGGAGTCTCTATCGCAAAGCCTTCTTATCCCAGCAGCTTGGCAGCGTCCTTGGCGAAGTAGGTCACCGCGAAATCTGCTCCCGCGCGCCGGATACCCAGCAGCGACTCCAGAATGGTGCGGTCGCGGTCCAGCCAGCCCTTCTGGAAGGCGGCCTGCAGCATGGCGTACTCGCCCGATACCTGGTAGGCGCCGATGGGCACATCCACCCGTTCCCGCGCCGCCCGCACCACGTCCAGGTAGGGCATGGCCGGCTTCATCAGGATCATGTCCGCGCCTTCTTCCAGGTCCAGATCGATCTCCCGCATGGCCTCGCGGAGGTTGGCGCCGTCCATCTGGTAGGTCTTGCGGTCGCCGAACTGGGGCGCTGACTCGGCGGCTTCGCGGAACGGCCCGTAGAAGGCCGAGGCAAACTTCGAGGCGTAGCTGAGAATCGGCGTGTTCGTGCAGCCGTTCGAGTCCAGCGCCTTGCGGATGGCGGCCACGCGGCCGTCCATCATGTCGCTGGGAGCTACCACGTCGGCTCCGGCCTTGGCCTGGCTCACCGCGGTGCGGGCCAGCAGGTCCAGGGTCGAGTCGTTCTCCACGTCCCATCCATCGCGGCCTTCCACGATGATGCCGCAGTGGCCGTGGCTGGTGTACTCGCACAGGCAGACGTCGCCAATCAACACTAATTTTTTGGAAGCCGCGCTCTGCTTCAGCGCGCGCAAGCCCTGCTGTACAATGCCGTTCTCGTCCCAGGCGCCGGTGCCCTGCTCATCCTTGCTCTCCGGCAGGCCAAACAGCAGCAGGCCGCCGATGCCCAGACGCGCAGCCTCTTCGGCCTCGCGCACGATCTCATCGACGGAGAGTTGGAAGACGCCGGGCATGGAACCGACTTCGCGGCGCACGCCCTCGCCGGGACAGATAAACAGGGGATAGATCAGGTCGCCGGGCTCAACGGTGGTTTCACGCACCAGCGCCCGCATAGATTCGCTACGCCGCAGGCGGCGCATTCGGGTATCAGGGAAGCTCATGGATCAAATTGTACCGCCAGAGCAGCTGCAAAAAGCAGCCGTCAGCGGTCAGTAATCACCTTGTCCGCGGCTTTTAGGGCCGCTCCTTCCGCCGGGTCCGCAGGCAAACCCACTGACAACTGATCACTGACAACTGAAAACTGCTCCTACAGTTGTTCGTAGAGCGTCGTATTCCGGTAGCCGATCAGCAGGACCAGGGTCCAGATGCCCAAGGCGGTTCCGAGGGGGAACTTCAGCAGGCACAGGACGGCGGCCACAATGGCCACAATCCGCCCCCACTGGGCGTGTTCATAAAGGCCCCATCCGGCCACCAGGGCCAGTCCGGCCCGCGCCACCACCGCCAACCAGGCAAACCGCATCAGCACCGGGCCCAGCATCTGGGGCGGATAAGGCCCATGCCCCCATGGTCCATGCATCCAGGGGCCGAATTGCCCGGAGAAAAATGCATTGGCAAAGACCAGGCCGGCCAATCCCCATGCCGCCGACAAGGCCGCATAGATCAGCCAGACAATGCTGAGCGCCTTGACCTTGCTGGCGTAGGCCTCCAGCTGATAGACGAGGCCGGGCACGACGGGAACCGGGACTCCAACCTGACGGCCACACTGGGGGCAGGTTGTCTGCCCCGGCGCCAAAACCTGACCACATCCGCTGCAATACATCACTGCCTCCTTGCTCCCATTCTGCAATCGGTACGCAGTAGCGGCGTAAGGCGTTCCAGAAAAAGCTAGCGGCTAGTCGCTGAGTTTCTCTTCTCCCACCGTTCCTGGTGGCGGTCGTCGCGCAGAATCAGGGCGGTCACGCGGCCCTGCGCGTCGCGCTCAAAATACAGCCGTGTGATGCTCGACCCGTTGGGATAGAAAAACGTGCTCTGCGACTCGGCGGCCAGCTCGGCCACCTCGCCCTGCAGGTTCTTTTCGTAAAGCTGGTCGCCTTGGCGGGAGACCGTCACCACCGGGCGGCCATGCACATCGCGGTACTCCCCGGTCAGGCTGTCGAGCACCGCCGGGGACAACCTGATGGCGGGCGGATGGGAGGGAATGAACAACCGTTCGGCGAGGGCGGGCAACTCCAGCCCGGTGCCCACGCCGTTGCCGGGCCGGGTGCCGGGTCGCGTCGAGCCATGGTGAGCCAGCAGCCAGCGCGGCAGCTCCGGCTCGCCGTAGGCGCGGGTCCAGCAATCGTGCTTCAGCCCTTGATAGACCCACAGCCGCACATGCCCGCCAGATGCCTTGAGGGCCTGAAACATTGCCTCGCTCTGGTGCTCCGATACCACGTTATCGTCACTTCCGTGGAAGAGCCAGACCGGGGTGCGGCCCACTGCCCGTGCGTACTCCGCCGACAGGGTGGCCGCCTGCTGTAGGCGCTCGGGCGCATAGCTCCAGAACACGCCGCTGGCCGCAATGGCCACCGCGGCCCAGCGCCGGGGATGATTCCGCGCCAGTTCCCAGGCGCCGTATCCGCCCAGAGAGAGCCCGCTCAGATAGGTGCGCTCCGTATCGGCGTGGAACTCCGCTGTCTCCCGGTCGAGGGTGGCCATGGCCAGCGCCAGCATCTCCGGATCCGTCCAGTAGCTGGCCAGCTTGCACTGCGGCATGACGATGATGAACGGCCAGCGCTCCGGGTGGTCGCGCACCGCCTGGGGGAGCCCGATCTGGGTTTGCCACATGCCCTCGGAGCCACGCTCGCCGCGCCCGTGCAGAAACAGCAGGATGGGCCATTGCTTGTGGTCGTCGCGCCGCCACTCCTCCGGCAGGTAAACCTGATAGCGGTAAGTGGTCCCGTGCAGCTCAATCCGGCGATTCAGAAAGCCCGTTTCCTGCTCGATATCCTGCTTCCCGAAGCGGTGCTTGGCTGCTGCGGCGGGAGTCGCCCCGGGCAGAAGGACCCAGACGATGCCAAGCAAAGCTGCCGCGTATCTCAAAACTCGAAGCATATCCGAATCCACACAGAGAATGCCGGGCACGCAGAATGATTGTCTGTACCGGGGAGTCCAGTTTGCCCGATTCGCCATCGGGTCTGCAACCGCAGTCCCTGGCCGAAGCCGGCGCCAAGGGGCTTTACCCTCGCTTTCTTTGCTCTTTCTTGACGATTTTCTTACGACTTGTCATGAAACAATCGAAGCGATCAGCAGGATGAGCCCATGACGACCGTTGAATCGCCCATGACGACACTCAAGCCCGGAGATTCGCTCGACCACTACCGCCTCGACGCTACGGTTGCCCGCAGCGGCATGGCGACGCTGTTCCGGGCCACCGACCTGATCTCTGGCACGCAGGTCGCCATCAAGGTTCCTCACCCGGAGATGGAAGCCGATCTGGTCCTGGTCGAGCGCTTCAAGCGCGAGCAGGAGATTGGCCAGACGCTTGACCACCCCGGCGTGGTGAAGACCTTCAATGGCGAAGACCGCAGCCGCACCTATATGGTCATCGAGTGGGTCGAGGGCCGCCTGCTGCGCAGCATCCTGAACCAGGAGGGCAAGCTCCCCATCGAGCGGGCCATCAGCCTGACCCTGGCCATCTGCGACGCGTTGGACTACATGCACAAGCACGGCGTGGTGCATCGCGACCTGAAGCCGGAAAACATCATGGTCGACGACCAGGATCGCATCAAACTCATCGACTTCGGCATCGCCATGAAGGAGGATGCGCGGCGGCTGACCTTCGTCAATATGTCGGCCACCCTGGGCACGCCCGACTACATCTCGCCCGAGCAGGTGAAGGGGCAGCGCGGCGACCAGCGCAGCGACATCTACGCCCTGGGCATTATGCTCTACGAGATGCTGACCGGCGATACGCCTTTCAGCGGGCCCAACCCCCTGGCGGTGCTAAACGCGCGGGTGCTGAACGATCCCAACCCCCCGCGCCAGCTAAGGCCCGAGATTGCGCCGGAGTTGCAGGAGATTATCTACCGAGCCCTGGAGCGCGATCCGCGCCACCGCTACGCTACGGCCGCCGAGATGGCCTGGGAACTGGAGCACCCGGAGCAGGTGGGCGTGGAAGAGGAAGGCCGCCGTCCCTCGCGGCTGGGCCGAGCGCTGCCCGGCGGGCGCAAGATGGCGCTCTACGCGGCGCTGGTGTTGCTGCCGGTGGTGCTGTTCGGGCTGATGCTGCTGCTGGCGCGGTACTAGCCTGTTTCAGGGGGTTAAACCCCCTGCTCCCTCCGGACTTTCCTATCTACAACGGTAGTACCAGAGCATTTCTCCTGAAGGCGCAAAGCCTTGGGTGCCCCACCCTCGCCGCGCCAGTGGTCTTTGCGAAGCGAGAAAGCGGCGTTTTTGACTCAAAAATGCTCAAAAAAGGCTAAAAATGGGTCTGTTTCTTTGTCAAAACGCGACCGATTGTAATTTATATCTTACTCATTATTCGATACTTATCGGAACAAGACAGGCGATAGTTGCCTTCGCAAAAGGGGAGGGGGGTGGGGGGGGGCAGCGGGTCTGAACCGGTCAGTTCACTGACATTTTGGAGCGGGTAGATACCTGACATTACACAGGTCCATGGAGTCTTGATTTCATTGTGCGCCGACGGCGGAATTTTTCTGCATCGCGCCGCGGCCCACAGCGAAAAGCCGCAGTCTTCCAAGTCGCAAAATTGAGACTTGGGAGACTACGGCTCTTGCATGGCAGGTGTTGAAGTCTTGATCCCTACTCCCTGTTCCCTATTTCCTGCCCTCCGCAAACTACCGGTACGACTCGTCCCGGTGAATGACGAACTCGGGATACGCGCCGCCGCCCAGTTCGTGCAGGTCCATGCCGATGCGCTCGCCGTCGGGGTCCACGCGGAAGGGAACCACGCGATTGAGCAGCCAAAAGAGCAGATAAACCAGCGGCAGAACCAGTCCCAACAGGGTGGCAATGCCCACCAACTGCGCCACCAACTGCCCTGCTTGCGGGGCGAACAAGCCGGCGGCCACCAGTCCCCAAAGGCCGCCTGCGGCATGTACCGTGATGGCGCCGGAGGGGTCGTCGATGGAGACGGCGAGTTCCAGCAGCTCCACCAGCAGCGGAGTCACGATGCCGGCCACCAGGCCCACAAAGAGCGATGCGCCCGGCGTGAGGATTCCCGCGCAGGCGCTGGAGGCCACCAGTCCGGCCAGCCAGCCGTTGGCGCAGAGGCTGGCGTCGGGCTTGCCAAAGCGCACCTGGGTTACGGCGAAGGTGGCCGCGACCGCGCCGGCGGCGGAGAGCAGGGTGTTGATGGCCGTTACCGGCAGAGCCGCCAGCGGCGCATGCAGCCAGAGCACCGCGCCCGCCACGTTCCAGGCCAGCGAGCCCACCAGGGCCAGCAGGCAGCCGAACAGAATATAGACGGCGTTGTGGCCGGGCAGGGCGGTGGCAAAGCCTTCCTTGGGGAACTTGCCCTTGCGCGGACCGACGATCCAGATCACGGCCAATGCGCTCAGGCCGCCCAGCATATGTACGGTGGCCGCGCCGCCGCCGTCCACAAAGCCCGCGCCCAAGCCGAAGTTGACGCCCAACTGGCTCAGCCACCCGCCCCCCCAGACCCAATGCGCCAGCAAGGGGAACACGATTGCAGCCAGTACCGCGGCGGCCGTACAGCCCGCCGTCAACCGCCAGCGATCCGCGCCCGAGCCCCAGGGAACCATGGCGGCCAGCGCCACGGCCATGAATTCAAACAGCAGCCCAAGCTGCGATTGCGGCGCGAAGGAGCTCATCCCGTTCAGTAGAAACGGTCCGGCGCCGAGCCAGTTCCAGCTCTTGCCGGCCAGTTGAAACGAGTGCCCCCCGCAGCAGGACAGCAGTCCCGGCGTGCCAGCAAACGCCGCGCCCACCACCGCAAACACGATGGCGGTCACGGCCACAATGGCCACATTCCCCAGCAGCGCCTGGGTGGCGGAGCGGGAGCGTCCCAGACCTGCATTGATGAGGGCCACCCCGGCTATGGCCAGCGGAGCCAGAAAGAGCAGTGCCAACGTGAGGGCGAAGACGGCGTCGGTCATGGGAGGGGTCATGAGCGGTTGCCTCCGCGCGCTTCCATGTGTCCGCGCAGCGCAACGGCCAGCCCCAGGCCCTCGACAGCCAGTCCGCAAACCACAAAAGCGGCGCGCGGAGCCGGGGAGGGAAACAGCACAACCGCGGCGATGGAGAGAAAGAACCCGGCTGGCATGACCAGCAATCCAGCGTATTTCATAGCCCATCCCTTTCAGGCTTACCTTTTGGTGCAGGTCCGCACTCCGGACTCGACGTCCGCAACCCAAGATGATTTTTCGCTGAGGGGCGTCCAGTTTCTGGCGCCTTTTGTGAATTCTAAAGCATCAAGTAGCTACGGCAGGCGCAGTCGCACCGATGGTGTTGCTCCTTGCGCGAGCCGGTATGCGATTCCCCCGCATTCATCCCCATTTTCTGGAGGTCCTTTTTGACGAGCATTCTTGCGCGGCTGATCGCGAACCCGCTGGGCGCCTTTGCCGTTCTTGCGCTTGCCGCATTTCTTGAGGCCTATGGCGACTCATTCTTTCAGGTCAGCTTCTACCGCTCCTCGGGCATTGGCCGGGTGCTGGCCTTTGCCGCCGGGGCGGTGGTGCTGGCCGCCTATGGATCGGTGGTCAACGTGCCGCGCTGGGACTTCGGCAAACTGCTGGGCGTCTATGTGGTGCTGTTTTTCCTCATGGCGCAACTGCTGAACAAGGTACGTTTCGGACATTCGCCCACGCCGCCCATCTACGCTGGGGGAGCCTTGATTGTGACTGGAGGGTTGGTGATTGCCTTCTGGAAGGGATGATTTTGGACTTTTTTAGTGGCCTGTTTTGCAGTTTGCGTGATAGGTTGGTGCCAACCTTCCCGCCTCTGGTGGATCCGTTGCCAGGGAGACGGGAGGGTTTTGCACTAATCCCTGCTTATCACAACCAGTTTTCTTTTCAGCGGATTGCCAAATTACGGCGACGCGATTTTTTCAATCTTTTCCGGCCCGAAGACTGTCGCGAGGATATCTCCGGCTGTTATATTGTTTTTTCGAGGCTACCTGAGCCGAAGCGGAGTTGTATCCAAAAACAAAAAATGTACACAACTAATGTGACCGCTGACACAGCCGTCGCATCCAAGTAGAAAAACCAAGCAGGGAAAATATTCATGGCGCAGATATTTGACCGCAGCTCCAATGCCTTGGCTCGCATGAGCCTGGTCTTGACCGGGCTGATCGTGATTGCCTTGGGGGTCACATTGGACCAGCTGCAACGCTCGCCCTGGGTTACGCGCCAGGGACAGCGCCCCGATCAGCCTGTGGCTTTCAGCCACAAGCACCACGTGCAGGGACTGGGGCTGCAGTGCCAGTACTGTCATGTCACGGTAGAGAAGTCGAGTTATGCCGGAATTCCCCCCACCAAAACCTGCATGAACTGCCACGCGCAAATCTGGACCAACGCCCAACTGCTGGAACCGGTGCGGTCCAGTTGGGCCACGGGGCAGTCTTTGACTTGGACCAGGGTTCATGACCTGCCCGATTTTGTGTACTACAGCCATGAGATCCACGTGAACAAGGGCCTGGGCTGCTCCACTTGCCACGGCCGCGTGGACCAGATGCCGCTGATGTACGCGCAAAACACCTTGCAGATGGAGTGGTGCCTGGACTGCCATCGCAATCCGGCCAAGAATCTGCGGCCCACCAGCGAGATCTACAACATGGCCTGGGAAAAGCCCTCCGAGGATCGCCCGGTGTGGTGCGCGGTGGGCGGAGAGAAAAGCGGCGTGCCCACGGCGCAGAGCGTGAACTGTGTGACCAAGGACCCGGCCAGTTCCGGTCCTGAAGTGGCCGCTTTGCAGCTTCCCCTCAGTGGAGCATCCGGTTTGGCGGGAGATGTTGCGCCGGTCCCGTTGCCGGTAGCGCCTGTCTATAAGAAGTTCACCAGCCAGGACGAGTTGGGCGGCTTCCTCGTTGCCCACTACAAGATTCGCACCCCCAAGGATCTGACCAGTTGCGAGGTCTGCCATCGATGAGCAATCGCAAGAGCGGGCAAGACATGAACGGAAACCCAGAGACGGCAGGGAACGGCGTGGATAAAGAAAAGAATACAGCCGCAATCGTGCAGCAGATCACGCCGATGACCCTGGCCGCGGTGCGCCAGGAGTTGAAGGGCGTCAAGGGCAAGCGCTACTGGCAGTCGGTGGATGAACTGGCCAATACGGCGGAGTTTCAGGCAGCGGTCGAGAAGGAGTTTCCCGGCTCGGCGCAGGAGTGGGTTGACCCGGTTTCGCGGCGCGGCTTCATGAAGCTGATGGGCGCGTCCCTGGCGCTGGCCGGCCTTGCCGGTTGCACCAAACAGCCCGACGAGCCGATTTACGCCTACGTCAAGCAGCCCGAAGACCTGATCCTGGGTAAGCCGAATTACTTTGCCACGGCGCATCCGTTTGTGACCGGCGCGGTGCCGCTGCTGGTCAAGAGCGATCAGTACCGCCCCATCAAGATCGACGGCAATCCCGAGCATCCGTATAACCTGGGCTCGTCGGACCCCTTCACGCAAGCGACGCTGCTGGACCTCTACGATCCGGACCGCTCGCAGCACGTGACCTATCGTGGCGAGAATCGCGAGTGGGCCGAGTTTGCGATTGGATTGCGGGCCAAAGTCGCTTCGACCAAAGACGGCACCGGCATCTACTTCCTGAGCGAGACCATCACCTCGCCCACGCTGGCGCGGCAGTGGAAAGAGGTACAGGCGGCTTATCCCAAGGCGACGCTGGTGCAGTACGATCCGGCGATTGCGGGAACTGCGCTTGGAAAAGGCTTGAGCGTTCAGTATTCACTTGCCGAAGCCGACGTGATTGTTTCGCTGGACGCGGACTTTCTGTCGGGTGCCAGTTTCCCCGGCTTCCACAAGCTGGTGCGCGAGTATGCCGCGCGGCGCAAGGATCCGGAGAAGCTCAACAGGCTGTACTCGATCGAAAGCTCACCGACGACGACGGGGCTGAAGGCCGAGCATCGGCTCGGATTGAGAGCCAGCGAGATTCCGGCCTTTGCGGCGGAGTTAGCCAAGGCTGTTGGAGTTGTTGGCGTTGAAGCTCCGGCCTATAGCTGGACTGCGGTGCAGAAGAAGTTTCTGGCTGCTGTTGCCAAGGATTTGAAGGCGCACGCGGGCAAGAGTGTGGTGATTGGCGGCGAACAGCAGGATGCCTCGTTGGCGGCCCTGGCGCTGGCCATCAATAGTGCTCTGGGCAACGTGGGCAAAACAGCCTTCGTGTCCGATGAGCCGGTGAATCCGCTGCCGTCGGACCAGGCCGCGGGCATGAAGGCGCTGGTTGCGGATCTGAATGCGGGGAAGGTGGATTGGCTGATTATCCTCAATGCCAATCCCATCTACTCTGCACCCGCGGACCTTGAGTTTGCAGCAGCCTTCGAGAAAGCGAAGCTCGTTGCGCACCTTGGTTCGCATGTGGACGAGACCGGGCAGATTGCTCACTGGCACATTCCGGCAGCGCACTTTTTGGAGTCATGGTCCGATGCGCGGGCTTATGACGGCACGGTTTCGATTGTGCAGCCGATGATCGATCCGCTTTATGGCGGCAAAACGGCGCACCACTTCTTCCAGGCGCTGCTGAATGAACCGGGGCTGAGTCCGTACGATGCGGTGCGCGAGACCTGGAAGCCGTTGATCAAAGGCGATTTCGAGACCGGTTGGCGCAAGGCGCTGCATGCCGGCTGGATTGAAGACACTTCGTTTGAAAAGACGGCAGCGGCGAAGATTGATATCCCCAAGGTCCCCACGCCTTCTTCGAAGGATTCGCTGGAAATCATCTTCCGCCCCGATCCCAACGTGTATGACGGCCGCTGGTCCAACGTCGGCTGGCTGCAGGAACTGCCCAAGCCGGTGACGAACCTGAGCTGGGACAATGCTGCTCTGGTATCCGGCGCTACGTTGACCAAGCTCGGCCTGGAAGAAGACGACATTGTCGAGCTGACCGTCGAGGGCCGCAAGGTGAAGGCGCCGGTGCTGGTGGCGCCGGGCCATCCTGACAATTCGGTGACGGTGTACCTGGGCTATGGCCGCCAGTTTGCGGGCCGCGTGGGTTCGGGCGCAGGCTTCAACGCGTATCTGATTCGCACCGCGGCTGCTCCGTTCTATGCCACAGGCTCCATCAAGAAGGTCGAAGGCAAGTGGGGCGTGGCGGTGACCAAGAGCCACTTCCAGGACCACCGCTCGAAGGCTTTCGGCGGGCAGGGCAACGGCGACAATTCTCTCGAAGCGGATGAAGCCATCAACGAGCGCGGCATCATTCGGTACGCCACCCTGGACGAGTACAAGGCCAACCCCGGCTTTGCCAACGAGGGCCCCGGCCACGAAAAGACCGACATAAACAACACAATGTTCCCCAACTGGGAGTACAAGGAAAACGCCTGGGGAATGTCGATCGACATGAACAGCTGCACGGGCTGCAATGCCTGCATTGTGAGCTGTTATGCCGAGAACAACATCGCCGTGGTGGGCAAGCAGCAGGTGCGCATCGGCCGCAACATGCAGTGGCTGCGCATCGACACCTATTTTGAAGGCGATCTGGCCGCGCCGCGGGCGCACTTTCAGCCCATGGCCTGCCAGCACTGCGAGAACGCTCCCTGCGAGCAGGTTTGCCCGGTGGGCGCCACGGTGCATACGCCCGAGGGGCTCAACGCCATGGTCTACAACCGCTGCGTGGGCACCCGCTATTGCTCCAATAACTGCCCCTACAAGGTGCGGCGCTATAACTTCCTGCTCTACTCCGACTTTGAGACCGAGAGCCTCAAGCTGCTGCGCAACCCCGACGTGTCAGTCCGCTCGCGCGGCGTGATGGAGAAGTGCAGCTACTGTGTGCAGCGCATTTCGGCGGCCAAGATCGACGCCGATAAGGAAAATCGCCCGGTGCGCGACGGCGAAGTGGTGACAGCCTGCCAGCAGGCTTGCCCGGCTTCGGCCATCAGCTTTGGCAACCTCAACGACAAGCAGAGTCAGATTGCGAAACTGCATGCCGACGAGCGCAGCTACCAGGTGCTTGCCGATCTGAATACCCGTCCGCGGACGAAGTATGTGGCCGCGGTCCTGAATCCGAATTCTGAACTTCAAGACGCGCCGGTGGAGCACTTGCCGGCCAAGGGTTGAGAGGCTCGATGGCAACCACGGACCTGAAACCGAAGGATCCAACACGCATCGCCGGGATAGACCCTGCCACCGGTGAGTACCGGGTTATTGCGCCGGGGCAGACCTTCCGGTCGGTTACCGAGAAGATCTCGCGCATCGTGCTTACCCCGGATACGCCGATGGGTTGGTTTGCCCTGTTCACCATCGGCGGCGCGCTGGCCACCGTGCTGCTGGGAGCCCTTACCTGGCTCTTCCTCATTGGCGTCGGCATCTGGGGCATCACGCAGCCGGTGGCATGGGGCTTTGCCATCATCAACTTCGTCTGGTGGATCGGCATTGGCCACGCCGGCACGCTGATCTCCGCCATTCTGCTGCTGTTCAAGCAGACCTGGCGCAACGCCATCAACCGCTTTGCCGAGGCCATGACCATCTTTGCCGTGGTCTGCGCCGGCATGTTCCCGCTGATTCACGTGGGCCGCCCGTGGCTGGCGTACTGGATGCTGCCGCTGCCGTTCAGCATGAATGTGTGGCCGCAGTTCCGCTCGCCGCTGATGTGGGACGTGTTCGCAGTTTCGACGTACGCCACCATTTCTGTAGTCTTCTGGTTTATCGGCATGGTTCCCGACTTTGGCACCATGCGCGACCGCGCCGAGTCGAAGTTTGCACAGTATTTTTACGGCCTCCTCTCGTTGGGCTGGCGCGGTTCGGTGCGCCACTGGATGCGCTACGAGACGGCCTCGCTGCTGTTGGCCGGACTGGCCACGCCGCTGGTGCTTTCGGTGCACACGGTCATCAGCTTCGACTTTGCCGTGGCCGTGCTGCCGGGCTGGCACACCACCATCTTTCCGCCCTACTTTGTGGCCGGCGCCATTTACTCCGGTTTTGCCATGGTGCTCACGCTGGCTATTCCGTTGCGCAAGGTCTATCACCTGGAAGGCCTGGTCACCGAGCGCCACATCGACAACATGGGCAAGGTGATGTTGGCCACGGGACTGATTGTGGCCTACGGGTACGGCATGGAAGTTTTCATGGCCTGGTACTCGGCCTCGCACTGGGAATCGTTCATGATGTGGAATCGCATGTTCGGGCCGATGGGTTGGTCCTACTGGGTGCTGATCGCCTGCAATATCGCGATTCCGCTGACCACGCTGTGGTCGCGCAAGCTGCGCACTTCGATTCCGTTCATGTTCTTCATCTCCATCGTGGTCAACACGGGCATGTGGTTTGAACGCTTCGTCATTGTCGTGACCAGCCTCTACCGCGACTTTCTGCCCTCGTCGTGGGGCACGTACCGCGCGACCAAGTGGGACTACCTGGTTTATGTGGGCACGCTGGGGCTGTTTACGGCGCTGTTCCTCTTGTTTGTGCGCTTCCTGCCCATGATTCCCATGTCTGAAATTCGCATGATGCTACCCGGCGCCAAGATCGGTCCCAAGGTCAAGACGGCGGCAACGGAGGCTGGTGACTGATGCCTGCACGCGAAGGGACTTACGGCCTGTTGGCCGAATTCGATACGCCGAGCGACCTGGTGAGGGCCGCCCAACAGGCGCGCCAGGATGGATGGCGGCGCATGGATTGCTATACGCCCTACCCGGTGGAAGAGGCCGCGGAGGCTATCGGCTTCCACCACAACAAGGTGCCGCTGCTCACGCTGATTGGCGCACTGATGGGACTGGCCGCCATGTTCCTGTTTGAGACCTGGGTCTCGGTGTGGGCCTATCCGCTGAACATCGCGGGCCGTCCGCTGTACTCGTGGCCGGCGTTCATTGTGCCGGCGTACGAGTGGACCATTTTGTTTGCGGGATTGTCGGCAGCTTTCGGGATGCTGGCGCTGAATGGATTGCCGGCGCTGTATCATCCGCTGTTCAACGCGCCCAACTTCCGCGACGGCGCCACGACCGACAAGTTCTTCCTGTGCCTCGAGGCGCTGGACCCGAAATTCGATCTGGTGGAAGCAAAGAAGTATCTGGAGAGTTTTCAGCCCGTTTCCGTGGTGGAGGTGGAGTACTGATGGATCAGAGATCAGAGAGCAGAGATCAGAGAGCCATCCAAGCTCCATGCTCCATCCACTCCGCTTCTTTCTGCGGAATGGGTGGGAGACCACGCACCCTCGCAACCGTCATCTTCGCTTTCGCTGCGCTGCTGTTCGTCTCTGGTTGCCGCCAGGATATGCAGAACCAGCCCAAGATCATTCCGCAGCGCGGTTCGCTGATGTTTGCCGACCAGCGCGGCGCGCGGCCCCAGGTGGCCAATACCGTGGCCCGCGGCCAGTTGCGCGAAGACAGCTATTTCTATACCGGCGTGGTGCAGGCCGCCAACGGCTATCGCGAAGAGCAAAATGCGATGCCCTTTCCAGTGACCATGGAAGTGCTGCGGCGCGGCCAGGAGCGGTTCAACATCTACTGCACGCCTTGCCACTCGCGGGTGGGCAATGGATTGGGAGAGATTGTGCAGCGCGGCTACAAGCCGGCCGCCAATCTGCATGACCAGGTGCGTTTGTCGCAGCCCATTTCGCACTATTACTACGTGATGAGCCATGGCTACGGCGCCATGCCCGATTACGCGTCGCAGTTGACGCCGGTGGACCGCTGGGCCGTGGCGGCCTACATTCGCGCTCTGCAGTTGAGCCAGTCGGCCAAGCCGGAAGATGTGCCCTCGGGAGTTCAGGTGAAGAACCTGAAAGACGTGGCTGCGCAGAACCGCTTGCCGGCAAGCTTTGCCGAACCGTGGAGCTTGCCTTCTTCAGCGGTTCAGGCCTATCCGAACGACACCAAGCAGGGAACTCCCGGCATGGCTCCGGCCAATCCGGCGGACCCGGCCATCAAGATTCCTACCAGCAAACCGGCCCCCGCGGCCGCCAAGTAAGGACGCACGCAATGGCTCACGAGACGCACGCCAAAACGCTTCCCGTCGATTTAAGCGCACCGGCCTTTGTGGACGGCTGGAAGAAGCGCGCGCTGGTTATCGGGCTGGTCTTCTCGGTTTTCGCCGCCGGCCTGGCCGCGGCCGACCAGTCCATCGATCACGTGCTGCGCGCGTGGCTGCTCGGCCTGATGATGACCTTCGGATTCTCGGTGGGCGGCTTGGCCCTGCTGATGGTGCAGTACGTCACGGGCGGCAAGTGGGGCCTGCTGCTGCGCCGTCCGCTGGAAGCCATGAGCCGCACTTTGCCGCTGGTCTTTGCTTACTGGCTGGTGATCGTCTTCTCGCTCAAAAAGCTGTACCTGTGGGCCGCGGTGACGGACGTCAGTGCGGCGCTCAAATCCGGCTGGATCAACGAGGTCCAGGCCCATGCGATCGAGTTCAAGCGCCCCATGCTGAACCCCACGGCCTTCGTTGTCACCGGCCTGGTCTGCTTTGCCATCTGGGGCTTCTACACGTGGCGTCTCAATACTCTTGGACTTCAGCGCGATGCGGAGTCCGCATCCACCACGCCCGAGTGGATCAAGCGCTTCGAAAACATCAGCGGCCCCGGCGTGCTGGTTTATGCGCTCACCATGACTGCGGCGGTCATCTACTGGGTCATGTCGCTCGATCCAACCTGGTACTCGTCGGTCTATGGGCTGCTGTTCCTGGTGGGACAGATCTACGGCGTGCTGGCGCTGTCGATTATCGTCGCCGTTTCGCTGGCCAAGGCCGAGCCGTTCAGCACCATCCTGCGCACCACCGAGCAGCATGACCTGGGCAAGTTCACCTTCGCTTTCGTGATGCTGAACATCTACCTGGCCTTCTCGCAGTTCCTCATCATCTGGTCGGGAAACCTGCCCGAGGAGATTCCCTGGTACCTGGCGCGCTTCAACGGCGGATGGGGCGTGATCATTACCCTCGACTTTATCTTCCACTGGCTGATTCCGTTCACGCTGCTGTTGTCGCGCGACCTGAAGCGCAACAAGAAGCGCCTGGTGCGGGTATGCCAATGGATGGTCTTTGCCCGGGCCTTCGATTTGTTCTGGCTGATTGAGCCGAACTTCAAGGACGCAGCGGGCAACCTGCACTTCAGTTGGGGAATTCTTGAGTACGTGGCCGTGCCGGTGGCGATGGTGGCCTTCTGGGTCGCCTTCTATTGCACGCGCCTGCAAACGCGGCCGCTGGTGCAAACCAACGATCCGCACCTAGCGGAAATTCTGGAGCCAGAACATGCCCACGCATAATCCGAACGAACCCGAGAAGAACGACCTGGAGCATGTCGAGCAGGAGCCGATCGATGCGTCGAAGGGCTTCGAGCAATCCGATGTGCGCGTTACGGGCATCGTGGTGTTTCTTACCGCGCTGGTCATCTTTGTGGTGGTGACCGCTATTTTGGCTTACGGCATCGGCAAAGTCATCAATGCCAACATGGCCAAGGAAGATGGGCCAAGGACCAAGTGGGCCTCGACCGTGGATGTGCGTCCTCTGGGCAACCTGCCAGCCAGTCCCGAGTTGCAGCAGAAGATGGCGGAGCTGACTCAGCGCTTCCCCACGCCGCGGCTGCAGACCGATGACGGCAGCCAGGACATTGCCGATTTGCACGCCAAAGAGGATCTACTGCTGGAGAACTACAGCTGGGTCGACCGCGGGCAGGGCAAGGTGAGGATTCCCATTGAGCGCGCCATGGAACTGCTGGCGCAGCGCGGATTGCCGCAGGCGCCGGCCGTGGTGAAAGCGCCGCTGATGACCGGGGACAAAGAGCCAACTGTGGCAGCGCCGCTGACCAAGGGCTTTGCGCGCACCGGGTACGAGCATGATCAGGCCGCGGCACAGGCCGCGGAAACGGAGCACCACAAGTAGAGAGTCCAAAGCAGGGCCTGGGGAATCTCTGAAGTAGTTGAAGTTATCAAGGGACCGGGCATTGGCCCGCACAGGCAAGCTAGGTGAAGGGGCGTTTTCCCCTGAGGAATTGTCTGCCTTACAACCGCAAGGAAAGCGATCAGTATGCAACGTGCAGGCACAATCCGGATGAGTTGGCGCAACGGGGCATTGGCTGCGGCGGCGCTGTGTGCCTCCGTGCTCGCGCCCGCGGCGCTGGCCCAGGTTTCCGGTTACGGCGAGAAACAGATGGGGCCGGTGAACGACAAGCCGCCGGCGATTCTAAGCAAGGTGGGCATTGCGCAGCGGCTCAACGAGCAACTGCCGCTCGACCTCACGTTTACCGACGATGCGGGCAAGCAGGTGCAACTGGGCAGCTACTTCGGCAAGCGCCCGGCCATCCTGGCGCTGGTTTACTACCAGTGCCCCATGCTTTGCTCCGAAGAACTGAACGGGCTGACCGGCGCCTTGCAGATGGTGAACTTTGTTCCCGGCAGGGATTTCGATGTGATTGTGGTGAGCATCGATCCCAGCGAAGGAACCGATCTGGCCGCGGCCAAGAAGCGCATTTACCTGAAGCGCTACGGGCATCCGGATACGGCGGCGGGCTGGCACTTCATGACCGGCACGCAGGCGAACATCGACGCGCTGACTAAAGCGGTGGGATTCGGCTATGTGAAGATTCCCGGGCCCGACGGGAAGCTCACCCAGTTTGCCCACGCCAGTTCGATTCAAATCGTCACTCCCGAGGGCAAGTTGGCCCAGTACTACATGGGCGTGGAGTACTCGCCCAAGGATCTGCGGCTGGGTCTGGTGGAGGCGTCGGCCAATCGCATCGGCTCGCCGGTCGATAACATTTTGACCTACTGCTACCACTACGATCCCAAGACCAACAAGCACTCGCTCATTGTGGCGCGGGTGGTGCAGTTGGGAGGGCTGGTTACGCTGTGTACGCTGGGTGGATTCATGCTGGTCATGTTTCGCCGGGATGCCCGCCAACAGGACAACCAGGACGGGAACAGCAAGCGACAGGGCGAAAGGTGAACGGATAACGAATGGATCACATCAGTCCAACAATCTGGCAGTTTCTCGTCAAGTGGATGACGAACTTCGCGCTGTTTCCGCCGGAGGCGTCGAAGATTGCGCCCCAGATGGACGCGCTGCTCTTTTTCATGGTGCTGGTCAGCCTGATCGGGCTCACCATCGTGGTTCTGCTCATCACGAGTTTTTCGATTCTCTACAGCAAGAAGCGCCATCCGGTGGCGGTGCAGATCGAGGGCTCCACGCTGCTGGAGGCGACCTGGACCATCATTCCGCTGGGTCTGTTCCTGGTCATGTTTGTGTGGGGCGCGCTGATTTATTTCCGCGTCTTTACGCCGCCGGCCAACGCGATGAACATTTACGTGGTGGGCAAGCAGTGGATGTGGAAGGCGGAGCATCCCGGCGGCCAGCACGAGATCAACGCGCTGCATGTGCCCGCGGGCCGCGCCGTGCAACTCACGTTGATTTCGCAGGACGTGTTCCACAGCTTTTCCATTCCGGCGTTTCGCGTGAAGCGCGAGGCCATTCCGGGCCGCTATACAACGGTCTGGTTTGAAGCCACCACGCCGGGCACCTATCACCTGTTCTGCACGCAGTATTGCGGCACGGCGCACTCGGGCATGGTGGGCGACATTGTGGTGCTGACGCCGGAGGACTACCGCAAGTGGCTGGCCGAATCGACCAGCGGCGCATCGCTGGCGCAAAACGGAGAGCGGCTGTTTGCCAGCCTGAGCTGCGCTGCCTGCCACAATACCCGGCCCGATGCGCGCGGCCCGAGCCTGGCCAACGTCTACGGCGCCAAGCTGACGCTTTCTTCCGGACAAGCAGTGACTGCCGACGACGCTTACCTGCGCGAAGCAATCCTGAATCCGTCCGAGCACATTACCCAGGGATATGCGCCTATTATGCCCACCTATCAAGGGCAGATCAGCGAGGAAGGCGTGATCGCGCTGCTTGAGTACATCAAGAACCTCAACTCCGACTACCGCATCCAGCAGACGACGAACACAACCGACATGCTGCCCGAAGGCAAGGCGGCGCCTGCTGTACCCACGCATGCTGCACAAGGAACGGTGAAGCCATGAGCACCACAATTGTCAGTCTTCCCGACCAGTCCACCGCCAGAATTCCGAAGATGAACTATCTCAGCAAGGAGAACGGCCTGCTGAGCTGGCTGCTGACCGGCGACCACAAGCGGATCGCGATTCTCTACCTGATTTCGATCACCTTCTTCTTCTTTATCGGTGGAGCGCTGGCGGGACTGATCCGCTTGGAGCTATTGACTCCGCAGAGCGATCTGATGGCCACCGACACCTACAACAAGGTGTTCACCATGCATGGCGTGGTGATGATCTTTCTGTTCCTGGTGCCGAGCGTGCCGGCCACGCTGGGCAATTTCTTTATTCCCATGATGATCGGGGCCAAGGACCTGGCGCTGCCCAAGGTGAACCTGCTGAGCTGGTACCTCTACATCATCGGCGGAATCCTGGTGCTGGTTACCATGATCACCGGGGGCGTGGATACGGGCTGGACGTTTACCACGCCACTCTCCACGCACTACGTGAACACCAATGTGCTGAGTACAGGGCTGGCCGTATTCATTGCCGGTTTCAGCTCCATCTTTACCGGTTTGAACTTCATTGTCACCATCCACAAGATGCGCGCGCCGGGCATGACCTGGTTCCGGTTGCCCCTGTTTGTGTGGGCCCACTACGCGGCCAGCATCCTCATGGTGCTGGGCACGCCGGTGCTGGCCATTGCCATTGTGCTGCTGGCTCTGGAGCGGACCATCGGCATTGGCGTCTTTGATCCCAGCAAGGGCGGCGATCCGCTGCTGTTCCAGCACCTGTTCTGGTTCTATTCGCATCCGGCCGTCTACATCATGATTTTGCCCGGCATGGGCGTGATCAGCGAGGTGATTTCCACTTTCAGCCGCAAGCGGGTTTTCGGTTATACGGCGGTGGCGTTCTCGTCGGTGGCGATCGCGGTCTTCGGATTCTTTGTCTGGGCCCACCACATGTTCATCATGGGCGTATCGAACTATGCGGTGCTGGTGTTCTCGCTGCTGACCATGCTGGTCGCCGTACCGTCGGCCATCAAGATTTTCAACTGGACCTTCACGCTCTACAAGGGTTCCATCACCTTTGAGACGCCTATGCTTTACGCCTTCGGCTTCATGGGGCTGTTCACCATCGGCGGGTTGACCGGCGTGTTTCTGGGCAGCTCCGGCACCGACATTCACCTGACGGAAACGTACTTCATCGTGGCCCACTTCCACTTTGTGATGGTGGGCGGCATGCTGATGGCGTTTCTGGCGGGAATTCACTTCTGGTGGCCCAAGATGACCGGGCGGATGTATCCGGAGAAGATGTCGCAGTTGGCAGCGGTGGTCACCTTCATCGGGTTCAACTTCACGTTCTTCCCGCAGTTCATTCTGGGCACGCTGGGCATGCCGCGGCGCTACGCATCGTATCCGCCGGAGTTTCAGATTCTGAATGTCTTTTCGACCGCCGGAGCCACGATTCTGGGTGTGGGCTATCTGCTGCCGGTGCTCTATCTGACGTGGTCGCTGAAGTACGGCGCCATTGCGGGCAACAATCCCTGGCAGGCCACCGGCCTGGAGTGGCAGACGCAGTCTCCGCCGCTGACGGAAAACTTTACCACCATGCCGATCATGGATCACGAAGCCTATGACTATGAGTGGCTGGAGAAGCAGAAAGAGAAGGAGGTGGCCAGTGTCGGATAACTCTGCGATTGCCGAAGGCGTCCTGGAGACGTCTCAACACGAGCACCCGGACTACTTGCGCCACCACTTTCACGACGTCGAACAGCAGGCCGACGCCAGCAACTTTGCCATGTGGCTTTTCCTGCTGACGGAAGTCATGTTCTTCGGCGGGTTGTTTACCGCCTATCTCATCTATCGCAACTGGTACTATCCGGCGTTTGTTTCCGCGTCGCACCAGTTGAGCATTCCACTGGGCGGATTCAATACGCTGCTGCTGATCTCGTCCAGCTTTACGATGGCCATGGGCGTGTGGTGCGCGGAGACACGGCGCAAGAGCGGACTGGTGCTGTGCCTGCTGCTGACCTTCATCCTGGGCCTGGGCTTTTTGGGCATCAAGACCATCGAGTACTCCGAAAAGATTGAGAAGCACCACGTTCCGGGCATTCACTACAGCCTGAATTCGTTTCTCGATCCGGATTCCGATGCGGTGGCCAAGGCGGCGGGCGACAAGCCTCTGCCGCTGGACATTGCGCGCCACACCGAGATCTACTTCTCGCTCTACTTTGCCATGACCGGGATGCATGCGGTGCACATGATTATCGGCATTGCGATTTTGGGATTCATGATTTTCCGCGCGCGCTCCGGAGCCTACACCGACGGGCACATCACGTTTGTCGAGAACTTCGGTTTGTACTGGCACTTCGTGGACATCATCTGGATCTTTCTGTTCCCGCTGCTCTACCTGATCAGCAGACACTGAGGACAAACGCCATGAGCGAACACACGGAACAAGCGCACCACATCGTCAGCCCCAAGGTCTATGTGGCCATCTTCGCCTTGCTGTTGCTGGGCACCGCGGTCACCATTTGGGCGTCGTATGTGGACCTGGGCGTGTTGAATCCGATCATCGCGCTGGGGATTGCCTGCACCAAGGCGACACTGGTGGTGCTGTTCTTCATGCACGTGAAGTACAGCTCGAAACTGACGAAGTTGACGATCTTTGCCGGGCTGTTCCTTTTCATGGCCCTGGTCGGGATGACGCTGTCGGACTACATCAGCCGGGCTTGGGGAAGCTGGTAGAGCGCGCAATTTGTGCGCAACAAGGGCCGCCTTTTGGGGCGGCCCTTGTTGTTGGAAGTGGAATGGAAACAAGGACATGCGAAGGGAGCAACACAACTTAACAGAATCGCACGGAGTGCGTTTCTGTGCTGCACGATTGCGGAAGCGATTGAAAGGAAATGGGTTCGGGAGGGCCTCACAGTTTCACGAGCCAAAACCGCGTTTTTTCAAGGCCGCGGGGGCGGAAAAACGCAACTGCAGATTCCAAAGCGGTTCTGCCGGTTGCGGGCTCTCAAAACTCTGTCTATAAGCCTTTTTTCCGTCAATTTAAGGCTGCAAAACCTGTTTACTGGGCGCGGGAGGATTCGACGTCCTGCGATGGGAATGGAGAGGCGTCCGGCTCACGATTTCCTATTTCATTGTGCGCCGGGGGAAGGTAATTTTCTGCAACGCGGGACGGGGCCTGGCGCAGGAGGGGCGGCGCTGCGGAGGCTGGCCGTGGTTCGTGCTTTCCCATGTCTCAGAATCGAGACATGGGGCACGCGGCTGGGCAGAGAAAGTTCTGGAAGGAACACCCAGATTCAATCATCCGGCGCGGACGAATTTGCGGCTCTGGATCGCGATGCGCTTGCTGCAGGCGTGACAGTAGAAATCGGCGGCGTTGAGGACGCTGCTGACCTGGGAATCGCACCAGGGGCACTTGCCGCGGAGCGCGCCGAATCCGATGAGCGGACCCAGCAGCGGCGCAAACACGGCGCCGACGATCAGCGGAACGCCGACAAATGCGCCGAGGCCGGTGAGGCAGAGAAGGGTTCCGACAATCACCAGGATCGGCACGGCAAGGGTGCCGAAGAGCAGGCCGCTGAAGGCGCCTTCGACCGGTGATTTTTCCGCATCCGGCAACGTGGCCTGCGGCGCGGGTTCCGAGGGGACCAGGGCTCCACAGCCGGGACAGAACCGCCAGGGCGGGGCAAGCTGGGATCCGCATTGCAAACACGGTGCGCTCATTTGCAGACCCTCCTTGAGGGTAAGAACATAGCACCGAGATCGTGCGATGAACAACAGAAATGGGCGTGTGCAGTGTGAATTTCGAGAGCCTCGATTTCAACCGACCTTCGGTGCGCGCGGGATACAGCGTAGAGTGAGACACACGAACGAGGAGAGTCCCATGCCCGCCAACTCGCAGATGCCCGAAGAACTGGCACGGCTGGCCAGCCCGATGCGCGTGCGGGTGCGGCGGGAGGGCGCGCCGCGCAAAGATGGACGGTGCGTCGTGTACTGGATGCAGCGGGCCATGCGCATCGTGGACAATCCCGCGCTGGACGTGGCTATCGAAGCGGGAAACCTGCTGGGGCTGCCGGTGGTGGTGTTTTTCTCGGTGATTCCGAACTATCCCCACGCCAACGCGAGGCATTACCACTTCATGGCCCAGGGGCTGCGGGACGTGGAAGAAGACGCGGTCGAGCGCGGAGTGGGGTTTGTGGTGCGGCGGCATCCGGACAACTCGCTGGAGAAGTTTCTGGAAGAAGTGGAAGCGGCGCTGGTGATCGGAGACGAAAATCCCTGCCGCGAGCCGGAACGCTGGCGCGCGGTGCTGGCCCGGCGGCTGCGGCTGCCCTACTGGACGGTGGATGCCGATGTGATTGTGCCGTCGAGGGTTTTCGATCGCAGCTATGTGCTGCTGCATCATTTTCGGCCGCACCTGAAGAAGGAGTTGCCCAAGTATCTCGTTGCGGCGGAGAAGATTGTGCCGCTGACTCCGTGGAAGCCGCGAAAAAGCCTTGCGAGCTTTTCGCTCTCTGGTGACATTACGGCCGGATTTACAAAGCTCGACCGCACGGTGGGGCCGGTGGACAGTTTTACCGGGGGCACGCACGCGGCGCTGAAGCGGCTGCGGGAGTTTGTGAACCTGGAACTGAAGGATTACGAAGAGACGCGCAACCATCCCGAGGTGAAGGGAACCAGCCGGCTATCGCCGTATCTGCACTTCGGCAATATCGGGCCGCTGACCATTGCGCTGGCGGTGGAGGAGGCGGTGAAGCGGGGCAAGGCTCCGGCGGCGGCCCGGGACCGGTTTCTCGATCAGTTGATTGGGTGGCGGGAGCTTTCGGTGCTGTTTGTGCGGCACGACGAGAACTACGACAACTGGGAGTGCGCCGCGCCGTGGGCACGGAAGACGCTCACCGAACACGCGGGCGACCCGCGGCCCTACCACTACACCCTGGAGCAACTGGAGCGCGCGGAGACCGCGGACGAGTTGTGGAACGCGGCGCAGCGGGAGATGGTGGAGACTGGCTGGATGCACAACTATGTGCGCATGTACTGGGCCAAGAAGATTCTGGAATGGGCGCCGGAACCGGCCACGGCCTTTGACTGGGCGGTGATGCTGAACGACAAGTACGAACTGGACGGGCGCGATCCGAACGGCTACGCGGGCATTGCCTGGGCCGTGGTGGGGCGGCACGATCGGCCGTGGTTCAACCGGCCGGTTTTTGGGCTGGTGCGGACAATGATGGGCGCCTCGACGGCGAAGAAGTTCGACGCTGTGCGGTATATTCGCCAGAACGGCGGGAGTGGGACGAAGCCGGTGTTCTGAGTTTGCCGCAGTGAGCCGACGCGCTCCCGAACCAGCGTCGATACTCTACAGATTCTGTTTCCGTACTATAATCCTCCCAATTTCAATCCCGGAATTTGCGCGTTTCGCGTGGCCTAATCCATTGGATTCTGTCCAAATCCCCCTCTGAATTTCGGAGAGGGGAGGCCGGAATCGGACAGCGGATGCGTGTGACTATTGGAACTCTTGAGCGGAATTCCGGTACGCCTGCTGATGGTGGCAGGTTGGGCGGGCGCGATTCCAGGCGGCGGAGCAGATTCGCGGGAGCGTTGGCGTGGCTGGCGCTGTTGTTCCTGCTGGGGGCGGGAGCGGGATTTGGGCAGCAAGCCCCTGCGGCGGCGCAGCGGAGCAGCCAACCTCCGCGGGTGGTGCAGGCGCAGCGGTTTCTTGCCCAGCGGGGCTGGACGGCGGCGCAGCGATCGGCGGCGGGAGCGGCGCAGGCCGGACGGTTCAACTGGCGGACAAACCTGACTCGGCCGCAGAACACGACAGCCTCTGGAGCACCCTGGCAAACCCTGGGGCCGGCTGGAGTGCTGACCGCGGAGTTTGGCCTGGTCAGCGGCCGCGTCTCCGCATTGGCGCTGGATCCCTCGGATGCGACCGGCAACCGGGTTTACGTGGGAACCACCGGCGGCGGGGTGTGGAGGTCGAACAATGCCGCGACGGTCAGCGCGTCCGAGGTGGTGTTCAGCCCGCTGACCGATGCGGTGGGAGCCCTGAGCGGCCAGCAGGATGCCTCGATCAGCATTGGCGCCTTGACGGTGCAGCCGGGTGCAACGGGCGTGATTCTGGCCGGCACCGGTGACCCGAATGACGCGCTGGATTCCTACTACGGGGCGGGGATTCTGCGCTCGTCCGACGGCGGAAACTCGTGGATCCTGATTGCGTCGACCGCGGACCAGAGATGGAGCTTTGGCGGGGAAGGCTTTGCCGGATTCGCGTGGAGCACGACCAATTCGCAACAGGTGGTGGCCGCGGTGTCGCAGGCTTTCGAAGGGGAACTGGTGGGTGCGCCCCGGCCCTACGCAAGCCGCATGGGACTCTACTCCTCTTCCGACGGCGGAGCGACCTGGAATTTGGCCACGATTACGGACGGAAGCGACGCCGAGATTCAGGGACCAGGGGATTTCTACACGGGAGCGGAGGGCAATGCGGCCACCGCGGTGGTGTGGAATCCGGTGCGGCAGGTTTTTGTTGCCGCCGTGCGCTTTCATGGCTACTACCAGTCGGCAGACGGCGCGACCTGGACGCGGCTGGCCGCGCAACCGGGCACAAACCTGACCACCACGCTTTGCCCGACCAGGGTGGGCACACCCGGCTCCGCCGCCTGCCCCATTTTTCGCGGCGCACTGGCAGTGAATCCGCAGACGGGCGACACGTTTGCCTGGACGGTGGACCGGTACAACCAGGACCAGGGGTTGTGGCAGGACAAGTGCGCGCTGAGCGGGAGTGCATGCGCCAACCAGAACCTTACCTTTGCCCAACGTTGGAGCACGGCGGCGCTGGAGACGAGCACGGCCAACGGGATGGCTACCCTGGCCAACGGCGACTACAACCTGACGCTGGCGGCGGTTCCTTTGCAGCAGGATACGCTGTTGCTGGCCGGGGCCAACGACCTGTGGCGTTGCAGCCTGGCGATGGGCTGCGCGTGGCGCAATACGACCAACTCGACTTCGTGCATGGCGGCACAGGTGGGAACCTATCAGCACGCCCTAGCCTGGAATACCGACAACCCGCTGGAGATGTTTGTGGGCAATGACAGCGGGCTGTGGCGCTCAGAGGATGCGATTGCGCAGACCGGCTCGGCTTGCGCCTCGACGGACGCCACGCACTTCCAGAATCTGAATGGCGGGTTGGGATCGCTGGCGGAGGTGGTCAGCATGGCTCCTTCCGCGGCGACGCCCTACACCATGATGACCGGGCTGGGGGCCAACGGAACCGCGGGCGTGAAGAGCAACGCGAGAACGACGGCGGAGTGGCCGCAGATCCTGGGCGGCGAGGGCGGACCGGCGGCCATTGACCCGATGAACAGCAGTAACTGGTATGTAAACAACGGGGCGGGTGTTTCCATCCATCTGTGCTCTCAAACCGGCGCCTGCACACCGTCCGCGTTTGGGGCGAGCGCCGTGGTGACCGATGCGGACGTGGGCGGGGATGGGCTGACCATGACCACCCCAGCGCCATTTTTGGTGGACCCGCTGGACCCGACGCAACTGCTGATCGGAACCTGCCGGGTGTGGCGCGGACCGGGCAACGGGATTGGCTGGAATGTGAGCAACGCGATCAGCAGCATTTTGGATAGCGCGGCTTCGAGCGGCGCGTGCAGCGGCGATGCGCTGATACGCACCATGGCCGCGATGGCTTTGCCGGCGGGCGGCGAGATGGTTTATGTGGGCATGTATGGCTCGGCCAGCGGCAATGCGCGACTGCCGGGGCATGTGCTGAGTGCGACGGTCAATCCCGCCAACAGTGCGCCGCCGGTGTGGCAGGACCTGGCATTGAATCCGGTCAGCAACGACTCCCAGGCGATGAATGCCTTCAACATGGATATTTCCAGCATCACGATTGACCCGCATGACACGACCGGGAAGACGGTCTATGTGACGGTGGAGGGAATTCCGAGCGCGATACACGGCATCCGAATGGTCTACCGCTCAACCGACGGAGGCGCGCACTGGGCAAACGCGGAGGCGAACCTTCCGTGGTCCGCGACCAACAGCCTAGTGGTGGACCCGCAGGATGCCAATACGGCCTACCTTGCGACCGATACGGCGGTGTATTTCACAACGCGCATTGCGACCTGCGCGAATGCTTCGTCGAACTGCTGGTCGGTGTTTGGAACCGGATTGCCGCAGGCACCGGTGACGCAACTGAGCGCCACTCCGCTGACCTCGTCGGCGCAGATGCTGGTGGCGGGAACGTACGGCCGGGGCGTGTGGGAGACTCCGCTGTGGACTGCGGTAACCGGCTTGACCAGCGCGGTTGCCAGCCCGTCGCCGCTGGATTATCCGAGCGCCGTGCCGGTGCATACCGGCAGCACGCAGACGTTGACCCTGAACAATACAGGCGTACCGGTCCTGCTGCCGGCCGGGACGGCGATCACGGGGAACTTCACCGTGCAGACCGACAACTGCAAAAATGCGACCGTGAGCGCGGGAGCCAGTTGCACCATGCTGGTGACCTTTACGCCTACCCAAACCGGCAGCCTGACGGGGCAGTTGACGATTTTCGGCAACGTCTATGGCGGGCAGTTGATCGTGGAACTGAGCGGCAGCGGCTCTCCCGAAGGATCGGTCACACTGACTCCCTCGGAGATCAGCTTTGGCCAGGTGGAGGTGGGGACCACTTCCGATCCTTTGCAGGTGGAGGCGGGCAACCGCAACGGAGCGGCGGTTACGGTCAGCAGCGTCACCATTACCAGCCCCTTCAGGATTGCCAGTAATGCCTGCGGGACTACGATCCTGGCCCCGAACGCCGAATGCCAGGTGATGGTGGAGTTTGCGCCGACGGCGAGCGGCGCGGCGGCAGGGACACTCACGTTCAACGATGGGGCCGGACTGCAGACCGTGATCCTGACCGGGACCGGGGCTGCTCCGCCGACGGATGCGCTCTCCGCATTGTCGATGAGCTTTCCGGATACGGCGATGGGGCAGCTTTCCGCCGCAGAGACTGTCACCATCACAAACACCGGCGATTTGCCGCTGACGTCGATTGCCGCCAAGGCGAGCGGGGACTTCCAGGTGACCAGCAATTGCGGCACGCTACTGGCGTCGAAATCGCTTTGCACGCTGAGCGTGATTTTTGCGCCCAGCGCGGCCGGTGTGCAGACCGGCAAGCTGACCGTTTCCGACTTGGTGCAAACCCAGACGGTGATGCTGTCGGGCACGGGGCTGCTGGCGCCGGCCATTGCCGTCAGTCCGACCAGTTTGAATTTTGCCGCGACGCAGGTGGGCGTGGCCAGCGCGCCTTTGACGCTGACCGTGACGAACTCAGGCGGCGCGGCGATGGCCCATGTGGGCTTCCAAATCACGGGCGCAGGGGCGGCGAGCTATGCCACGGGAACCACGACCTGCGGAGCCACGCTGGGCAGCGGGAGCAGTTGTACGGTGCAGGTGGCCTTTACACCAATAACTTTGGCGGGCAGCGTGGCCACACTGGTGGTGTCTTCTTCGACGGTGGGCGTTACCCCGGTTTCCGTGCCGCTCAACGGCAATGGGACAGCCATCACCTTGCTCAACGCGAGTCCTTCGAATCTGGCCTATGCGTCGACACTGACCGGTTCCTCCAGCGCGGCGCAGACGGTGACGATCAGCAACACGGGCAGCTTTGCCGCCACGTCACTCGCACTGACCACGGCCGCGCCGTTCAGCCTGACGGCGAACACCTGCACCAGCACGCTGACCGCGGGGGCAATCTGCACGGTGGGGGTGATTTTTACGCCCACCGCCGCCGGGACGGCGACCGGCACACTCTCTGTTGCCTCGGCGTCGGTGACGACTCCGGCCACGGTGGCGCTGAGCGGAATCGGCGCAGTACCGTACGACTTCACGGTGACGACCTCCGGGTCAACCAGCCAGACGGTGGCCAGCGGGAAGACTGCCAACTACACGTTGGTGATTACGCCGCTGAACGGCTCCCAGGGCACGTTCACCTTCCAATGCGGAACACTGCCGGCCAACGCGGTGTGCGTCTTCAATCCCACCAGTGAAACGCTCGGCGCCGGGGTGACGGGGAACGTGGTGGTTGCAATCTCCACGGGGCAATCGAGCTCCGCCAAGTTGACGAGGCCGGCGGGATGGCGGGTGGTTCCGCTGCTT
>Ga0224530_1000042_pt1 | contig 87434 bp, 77 predicted proteins | sample CBST75metaG_FD_179873 | JGI IMG/M metagenome (GOLD analysis project Ga0224530, IMG submission 179873) | Peat soil microbial communities from Stordalen Mire, Sweden - C.B.S.T75 | ecosystem: Environmental > Terrestrial > Soil > Wetlands > Peat | place: Sweden: Norrbotten County, Stordalen Mire...
AGTCGCTCCAACTCCGTCCGAGTTGCTTCATCGATCACAATGGGAGCAGCGATGCGCATGCGAGGTCCTCTCATCATAAGATGGACCTCGTCATATACGTGATTCTATTTATGACGCACTACACTAGCTACTAGCTTCCAGCCGAGGATGGCGGCTAAGAGGTTTTGTTCACGGTCATCGTGACGCGCTAGCTCACTTGTAACAGTTGTAAGTGCCCGGATCTCGATCCAGAGACAGGGGAACTTATCATTTGATTGAACCAAATTCCAGTCACGGACGTACCATAAATTATGCCCCAACGTGACTATTACATTGACCGTCTACGGACGGTGATGACTGCCTTGGTCGTCGTATTCCATGCGGCCATCACCTACAGCGGAACAGGCTTTTGGTTCTACCGGGAGAGCGACTCGACGGGGAGCACTTCCCGTCTGGTGCTTGATCTGTTCTGCGGTACCAACCAGGCCTATTTCATGGGATTCTTCTTTCTGCTGGCGGGCTACTTCACGCCGCCCTCGCTGGAGCGGAAGGGATATGCCCGCTTCATCGGCGACCGCTTTCTGCGCCTCGGCCTGCCGCTGCTGGCCTTCGGCCTGTTCCTGGGACCTGTGACCGCCGCCATGGTGAACTCTGCGCAAGGTCACGGCTTCTGGTCCGCTTTTGTCTGGCTCTGGCAACACAAGCTGTTTATCAACGGGACAATGTGGTTCGTGCAGGCGCTTCTGCTCTTCAGCTTCGGTTATTGCGTCTGGAGAGTAATCTTCGGCTCATCGCTCACGAGACCTCAGCGCGCACCTAAACCAGTTCCGGCGTACGGCTGGTGGCTGCTGAGCGCTTTGGGAGTCGGCGCCGCCGCACTGGCCATTCGACAGGTTGTTCCTATCGGCCAGAATGTCTTTGGGCTACAGCTTGGCTTCTTTGCGAGTTATGTCTTTCTGTTTGCAGTGGGCGTTGCGGCGTGGCATTCCGACTGGCTGCGGCAACTGAGTTGGAAAGATGCGCGGCCCTGGCTGATCACGCTGGCCATCGCGTGGCCCTGTCTGCCGGTGGGCAACGCGTATGCACATGCTCTGAGTGGCGCGGGCAAATCCTACTCCTTCGGCGGAATCCCCTGGACTGCGGCTCTTTACGCCTTCTGGGAGCCGTTTGTGGCATGGGGCCTGATCGCCGCGTGGCTGCTCTGGTTCCGAGATCGCATGAACCAGCCGTCGAGCGTGTGGACGTGGCTGGGACGACGCGCCTATGCGGTCTACATCATTCATCCGGTGGTGCTGGTGGGCGTGAGCCTGCTGCTGCGCGGCTGGGCCGCACCTGTGCTGGTCAAATGGGGCGTTGCGGGTACACTGGCTTGCATTGGCTGCTGGCTGGTGGCCGATCCGCTGGTGAGGCTGCCGGGAGTGAGGCGAGTGGTATAAAAGCAGCTCCTAACTATTAACTTCTCGCCGATGGCTGCTGGCCGGAACTTATAGATCCGGTCAGGACATAGGGATCGCACTTTCCCAGGTCCGAAAATCCGGACCTGGGGAACCCTGTTTTGAGTTAGTGGACTCTCTGGGCCACCCACAGCCTTGCCTCGTTTCTCGACGGGCGCTACGGCACAGAATGATTCGATTGGGTATTGGTGTTGAAGATCCGGCGATTGATGTCCGGCCAAAACTCCTTAAAAGCCAAAGCGGCCGCATCGATTCCAACGTTCAGGCCCCACTCGGTTCCCGTGTTGGCAAAGCTCCGTTCACGGGAGGGATAGTAGGCGCTGGACAGGCCAGCCGCTGCGCCTGAGCCGAGGACCTCACTCAAATTGAAGACCTCTTTTCCAGAGTCGGATCGGGTGATGACAACGCGGCTCAGCGCATAGGTGGCTCGCTTCAGGAATCCTCCTTTGCCTAAGGTGTAGTACCGCGTGTCTTCCCGCGTGATGGCGGGGACGATAAATTCCACCATATAGTTCTCGCTGGTTTGATCGACGGCGGCGTGCCAAAAATAGCGGCCATATCCCGCCGCCCCCTGATGAAATTCCGGGGTGGAGTCTTTGGCCATCGAGTAGCCGGCCAGCGCTGCCGGGATAAAGAGGGAGGAGTAGTCGAACGAGTCCTCCGTTGCGGTCAGGAATTTCTCTTTGACCGACTGAGCGGGAAGCTTCACGTCGGTGCTTACGGCGCGAAAATTCGGGACAATTCCAAGAATGCGTTTCGTCTGGGGCGCGCGTTGATCGGCGGCCTGCTGACTGGCTGGCGCATCCGGCAAATCCGCTTGCATCCCGGTACTTGATGCGGACGCACCGTTGTCCGCCGCGACCGATTCGATGGGGCTGGCGTTGCCCCCGATCTGCTGCGCAACCAGATGGATGGGACACATCAAACCACCAACGGCCAAAGCGGTGTACAAAGGACATTGCCTGATGATTGGCAGGATGAATTTCGAATGACAGAGGATGTTTGTCTTCATGAAGTCTCCCTCGACAGAATCCACGATTCAGCTTCTTGCTTCTATTGACTGGCTGAAAATGACAACGGTAGCCCTTGCCGACCAGATGAACAAAACTTCATCGCATAGCTTCTGACGCATCTTGGACACGTCGGCGCAAAATCGTGGCATTTTGGCTGAAAACCAGCTAAAAATCGGCTTAAATCGGGCTAAAATATGCCGGTTTTACGTGTCGATCCGCTCGCTGTAACCCCTTCTAATGTGTTTATTCTTCATGTCTTACGTACGTATGTCGGGATATGACAAGACATTTAAACAGGTAGGGGGGTGGGGGTCGGACCTTTTTTGCCCCGCCGCGGAGTTTTGGACACCTCTCTGCCTATCTGCCAGTGTGCGCCAGGGAAAGGTAATCTTCTGCAACGCGCGGGCGGCGGGTTTGTTGTTCCTGCTCTCCCAGGTGCCGGAAGCGGGACTTGGGGGACCCGACAACTGCCCGGATGGATGCACTACCGGCAGTTCGACTCCCCCTCCCCGGTCCCCGAAAGCGAGGGACACGGGGACACCCTCAGCTTGGTTTGAAGAGATCACCAAGACCGGGGCCACCCGCCCATTATTGATGGTTTTCAGGACGCAGTTAACAGTGAGAGACTTGCTGCATGAAAGATCTATTGCTTTGGTGCCTTGGGGTGGTAGCAAGCGCCTTCGTGGGTTCGTATTTGGCCGGTTATCTTAGGAAGAAAGGCGAGAATCTCGCAACGCATGAAGATCTGAATAAGCTGGTAGCCGAGATGGAGGCAACAACTGCAGCCACAAAGGCGATAGAGGCACGCATCTCGGACGAAGTTTGGAATCGCCAAAGACATTGGGAGTTGAAGAAGGAAGCCGTCTTTTCTGTTATGCAAGCACTCGGTAAGGCAGATGACGCCCTCCTTGCCTACTCGGCGGCTTGTTTTCCGGCGAGTATGCGATTAGATCGCGTGCTACATGAAGCTACACAGAAGGCGCAAGACGCCTGGAACGAGGCAATTGACGATTTTGACCAAAAGAGAACTATGGGATTGCTCGTATGCGAGGGAGGATTTACAGACGCACTTCTTGAGATCAGTGAGGCGATGAGAGGGGGAGCGGAGAAAATGCGGAAAGACGACAATGCATACAGCGAACTTGGAAAGCAATTGAAGCCAATGATGGCAAGAGCCTTCGCATTGAGTCGCCGCGAGCTAGGGACACAGCGAAGGCAATAGAGATTCCGTGTACTCGTAGCGTACCTGAAACCCGCGTATCGCCATTTTTGAGCGTTTTGAGGGTCCTTTATTTTCAGTAAGTTGCCTGTTTTCAGTAGGCGGTCGGAATCCGACTCCCCCTCCCCGGTCCCCAAAAGCGAGGGACACGGGGGCACCCTCATCTTGGTTTGAAGAGATCACCAGGACCGGGGCCGCCCGCCTAAGCGCGAGGATGCTTACCTAGCCGATTGGATATTCTTTTTAGCCATGACCATGTATGAGGACTGTATTTGTGAAGGATTCTTTGTTTAAGAGTCTTCAGTGATAAATCAGATTCATCGATGTGTTCGTTTGCCTTCTGTATCTCATTAAGAATCTCAGGAAGCCTACTAATTGCTTCTGTCGACAGAGTGTTCCCAACCAATGCGGACTTTGATAGGGCCATAGCTTCTTCGCACTTCGCTCTCATCATCTGCAAGGCAAGACTATCGTAGAATAGTTCGCGGTTCTTCTCCCAATAATATTCGAATCCAGGGAAATCTATGTTTCCCCAAAAATCATCTGACGATACCAGCCCTCTTTTAAATGCTTCTAAAGCGATATTAACTATTAGGCGGTCAAATTGAATTGCCTTTTCAACTCTTCGAATATCCGACTTTCTCTTGATGTTGGTTCTTATTGGTTCTGCAACCAGACCACTAATGAGACCGGCAATCATGCCGCCAATTGTAGAAGCGAATATCTTCAGCCATTCATGGGTTTCTGGAGGAATGGGACAAGGCGTACGGTCTAGCAGGAACATAACTTTCTCCTGGTCGCCGGGTGCCCCAGGTCTCGATTCTGAGACCTGGGATCGGGTGAGTTACTGCGTTACTTCATCGGGTCGGCGGGGAGGGTCCAGCCTTCCTTTTCGCCCTTGTTCTGTTCCTTGAGCCAGACGAGAAGGGGCTGGAAGTATTCGATGATGGCGGAGGCGTCGGCCTGGTCGGTTCCGGTCATGGCTTTGAGGGCTTCAGGCCAAGGCTTGGAGCGGCCCAGTTCGAGCATCGCATTCAACTTTGCGCCGGCTTCCTTCGATCCGTAGACGGAGCAGCGGTTGAGAGGGCCCTGGTAGCCCGAGGCCTGGCACATGGCGCGGTAGAACTGGAACTGGTAGACGCGGGCCAGGAAATAGCGCATGTAGGGCACGTTGCCGGGGATGTGGAACTTGGCGCCGGGGTCGAAGTCGGCTTCGGTGCGGGCCACCGGCGGGGCGATGCCCTGATACTTTTCGCGCAGAGCCCACCAGGCGGCGTTGTAGTGCTCGGGCGTGACCTGGCCGGAGAAGACCTGCCAGCGCCACTTGTCGATGAGCAGGCCGAAGGGCAGGAAGGCGATCTTGTCGAGAGCCGTGTGGAGCAGGAGCGGAATGTCGGCGCTCGGGGGCGGAATCTGGTCGATGAGGCCGAGCTTCTTGAGGTAGTCCGGGGTGACGTTGAGGGCGATGGCGTCGCCGATGGCCTCATGGAAGCCGTCGTTGGCGCCGTCGCGGAAGAAGAAGGGCTGATTGCGATAGGCCATCTGGTAGTAGTTGTGGCCCAGTTCGTGATGGACGGTGACAAAATCATCCGAAGTAGGCTGGAAACAGGCCTTGATGCGCACGTCGCGCACGTTGTCGATGTCCCAGGCGCTGGCGTGGCAGACCACGTCGCGGTCGCGGGGGTGGGAGAGCATGGAGCGCTTCCAGAAGGTCTCGGGCAGCGGGTCAAAGCCGAGGGACTTGTAGAAGCCCTCGCCGTAGCCGACCAGGTGGGGCGCGTCGGTGTTGCGGGCCTTGAGGATAGCGCCGAGATCGTAGGGCAGCGGACCGGAGGGAGGCGCGACCACGTCGTAGATGTTGCCCCACTCCTGCGCCCAGGGATTACCGAGCAGATGGGCGGGGATCATGCCGTCGGGGCGGCGGGCGGCGTCACCGTACTTCTCAATGAGCTTGCGGCGGACGTAGGTGTGCAGTTCGCGATAGAGAGGTTCGACCTGGGTCCAGAGGCGCTCGATTTCGGCCTGGAACTGGTCGGGGGTCATGTCGTACTGGGAGCGCCAGAGAGAGCCGGTATCGGCAAAGCCCAGTTCGCGCGCGCCCTGGTTGCTGAGCTGGGCGAGACGGGCGTAGTTGGGGCGCATGGGCGCTCCGACCGCGTGCCAGCCGGCCCAGAGAGCGGCCAGTTCCTTGGGGTCGCGGCTGTGGGCCATTTTGACGCCGATTTCGTCGATGCCCAGGCAGTGGTCGGGATCGGCATCGGGACAATACTTGCCGCGGCCATAGGCGGCGTCGAGTTCGGCGGCCTTCTGGGTGGTCTCGGCGCGCAGGGCGGGATCGGCGGGCGCAGGCAGGCCTTCGCTGAGCTTGAGCAGCATGAGCTTGCGGGCCGCATCGGGCGGCAGAGCCAGACCGTCAAAGCGGCGCGCTTCGCCGATGAGGGCGGTTTGGCGGGCGATGAGGCGGTCATTGGCCTGGGCCACCAGAGCGACCGTGTCGTCGGTGATGAAGGTCTCTTCGACCCACTGGGCACGGGCCACATCGATGCTGATGGAGTTCAGTTCCTTTTCCGCGCTGTCCAGGAAGGCCAGAGCGTCGGCAACGGTGGGCTTGGCGGCGGGCGCACTTTGCGCAGTGGCGCTGGGGACAGACAGCAGCAGACCGGCAGCAGCCAGCAAGGAGAGGGAAAAACTGCGAATTCGAATCGTCATGACAAAGGGAAATATAAAGCATTTTCGCAACTTCTGTATGTGTATCGAGGCGGCCCGGCAGGGGGAAGACAGCGGCACGGATTGGCGGCGGTTGGCATAAAATTGAGCCGTCGCATGCAGCGGCCGGCAAGCAGAAAACAGGGGGAGGTTGCAAATGCGGCACAAAAGAGCTTCATCCAAGCCCACGGCGCGCCCGCCGGCAGCGGCGTATGAAGATGCGCTGGACAAGTGGCGGCCAAAAACCGCGACGCCGCCGACGGTTTCGGGCAAGTGGTTGCTGGTCACGGCGGGACTGGCTGTTGTGGCGGCCATGGTCTGCACCTGGGGTGTGCTGTGCGTGCTGTTCTGGCAGGGGAGCTGGCAATTGCTGTATCACCCTGCGGCCGCGGTGACGCGCACGCCGGCCAGCGCGGGGATTGGATTCGATTCGATTGCCCTGGCCACCACCGAAGCGGGAGAGGCGCGGCTCAGAGGCTGGTGGATTCCCGCCGGAGCGGATGCGCGGTTCCGCCGCACCACGGTGTTGTACCTGCACGGACAGGACGGCAACCTGGGCGACACGGTGGAGGCAGTGACGGCGCTGCACGATGTGGGCGTACAGGTGCTGGCCATTGACTATCGCGGCTTCGGGCAAAGCCAGCACGTCCGTCCCAGCGAGGCGCACTGGAGAGAGGACGCGGAGAGCGCGTTGCAGTACCTGGCCGGGACACGGCACGTGGAGGCGGGCTCGATCGTTTTATACGGCAGGGGCTTGGGCGCGAACCTGGCGCTGGAAGTGGCCGCCGAGCACACGGAACTGGAAGGAGTGATTCTGCGGGAACCCGAGGAAGCGCCGATGCAGGTGGTCTTCAACGATGCGCGCGCCAAGCTGGTTCCGGTGCATTCGCTGGTGAAGGACCGGTTCGATCTGAAGGAGGCGGCCAAGCGGTTGCGCATTCCATCGCTATGGTTTGATGAGACGACGCCGCCAGGGCAGATCGGACTTCCGGAAACGCCGGATGCGCTCCAGAGAGTTGCGGGGCCTAGGATGCTGGTGTGGCTTACGGAAGCCCCGTATCCCGAGAAGGACACAGAGAATGCCCTGTCGCGCTGGCTCAACGACTTGCCCAACCGGGGGCGGAATATGCCGGTGTGCGAGTTCGCCAACGCCTTTCCGTGTTAAGTTCGTCCGGACGGTTGTGCTTTCGCGCCCTTGCCGCCACTTGCGGTGGGGCCAACATAACAGGATCGAACTTGCCGGCTTAGCGCGGCCGCGGCATGTCGCGGTGCAAAGCCTTGACGTGATACCCAGCCTCTTTGAGGCGGCGGGTCATTTCCTCGGCCATCATCACGCTGCGGTGCTGGCCGCCGGTGCAGCCGAAGGCCACGGTGAGGTAACTCTTCCCTTCCTGGATGTAGTGCGGCAACAAGTACAGCATCAGGTCGGTCACCCGGGCGAGAAATTCCATGGTCTGCGGGAAGCCGGTGATGTAGGCAGCCACCTTGGGGTCCAGACCGGTCAGCTTGCGAAACTCGGGCACAAAGTGGGGATTGGGCAAGAAGCGGACATCGAGAACCATATCCGCATCCAGGGGCACACCATTTTTGAAACCAAAGCTGAGACACGAAACCAGCAATTGCTTGGTTTGTTCCTGATGGCCAAAGCGCTCCAAAATGTTGGCGCGCAGTTCGTGGACGTTGAAGTTTGAGGTGTCGATCAAAGTGTCGGTTACATTGCGGACGGGATCGAGCAACTGCCGCTCTTCGACGATGGAGCGGGATACAGTCTCCGACTTGCCCAGGGGATGGGGCCGCCGGGTTTCGGAGTAGCGCCGCACCAGAACGGCATCCTGCGCGTCGAGAAAGACCACCCGCGTAGGCAGGACCTTCTTGACGTTCTTGAGGATCTCGGGAAGGCGGTCAAGGGTAGGCCCCTCGCGCACGTCCACCACGATGGCCGCTCTTTCAATTTCGACAGACTTGCCGATCAGCAGCGCAAAATCGGGCAGCAGTTCCAGGGGCAGGTTATCGACGGCGTGAAAGCCAAGATCTTCAAAGGCCTTGAGAGCCGAGGCTTTGCCCGCGCCGGAGATTCCAGTCACGATGACCAGTTCCTTGGAAGGCTTCTCAATGGAGTTGACCTGTTTGGTGGCCGCACGCGCCGCGGCCTCCGGAGGCACCGGTTCGGAAGGCGTCATGCGCTCATGCTACACCGAAAAAGGCGGAGTTGATCAGGCTGATGAGGCGGTGGAGCCGGAAGTGCAAACAGTTCGCGGGGTCAGGCTCCGAGGGCCAGAGGCCAGTGGCCCTGCTCAACGAGCTTGAGCGCTCGCGCCGGTTCCAGCGCTTGCGAGAACAAATAGCCCTGTCCCAATTGGCAACCGAGGCTGCGCAGCGCGTCAAACTGCTCCGACGTTTCGATGCCCTGCGCCACCACTTGCATGCCCAGCGTACGGCACAGATGAACCAGCGACTGGATCAAGGCCCGCTGGCGGCTGGTGGACAAGGCTGCGGTGAGCTTGGGGTCCAACTTGACCACGTCGATGGGCAGCCGCACAAGATGATTGAGAGGAGCCAGGCTGGAGCCGAAGTTGTCAATCGCAATGCGGACGTTGCAGTCAACCATACGCTGCAGGATAGACACGGCCGCGTCGGGATTCTCGTTGAGCGTGCTCTCGGCGATCTCAAACAACAGGCGCGAGGGATCGACGCCGGTCTCCGCAAGCACCGTGCTCAACTGCGCCACCATATCCGGGTGGTAGAACTGCCGGTGCGAGACGTTGACGGACAGGGTCAGATCGCTGCCGGGCCGGGTCCAATGGAGAAGCTGCCGGGAGGCCGTTTCCACGGTTTCCCGGCCAATGCTGATAGAGAGCCCGGTATCTTCGGCAATGGGAAGCAGTTCGCGGAAACTGTCGACCGAACCGTCTGTCCGGCGCCAGCGCAAGAGGGACTCAAAGCCCTCAAGCTTGCCGTTCTCCATCCGGTAGAAGGGCTGATACCACAGTTCGAACTCGCGCTGGTCCAGCACGTGGCGCAGCTCGCGTTCCCGCTCCTGCTGGCTGCCGAGGTTGATCTCCAGGTGTTTGTCGAAAACGACAAAGCGGTGGCCGCCCTCCTCCTTGGCGCGATACATGGCAAAGTCCGCGTCCCGGATGAGCAGGTCAGCCGAGGTGTGCTCGGGTCCGGCCATGGCCGCGCCAATGCTGACGCCCAGATGACTGGAATGGCCGAAGACATCAAAGGGCCGGTCCATCTGGCTCAAGACACGGCCGGCCACGATGTTGAGGTCAGCGACGGTCACGATGCTCTCGACCAGAACGGCGAACTCGTCGCCGCCCAGGCGGGCCGCCGAGTCCTGGGGGCGCAGCGCTTCAACCACGCGTTTGGCCACCTCAGCCAGCAGCACATCCCCGGCGGCGTGGCCCAGCGAGTCATTGAATTCCTTGAAGCCATCGATATCCAGGAAGAGCACGCCACAGTTCTGGTCCATGCGGCGAACGCGTCGGGTAAGCGCCAGGTTGAGCCGGTCAAGAAACAGCGCGCGGTTGGGCAATCCGGTCATGACATCGTGCAGGGCGTCGTATTGCAGTTGGGCTTCCATCTGCTTGCGCTCGCCAATTTCCCGATAGGTGAAGACGTAGCCCACTTTCTTGCCATCGACGACCAAGGGTCCGATCACCATGCAGACATCGAGCAGTTCGCCGGCCTTGTTTTTGCGGACCGTCTCGACGGTAGCAGAGCCCTGCTGATCCACGGCCTTTTGGATCATCGCGTTCTCGTGCTGGCGGGTTTCCGGCACGATGAGTCCCGCCAGATTGTCGCCGCCGACTTCGTCGAGGGTGAATCCGAACATGCGGGTGAACGCGGGATTGGTGTAGAGCACGTTGTTGCCGTGAACGATGACTACCGCATCGGGAATGCTGGAGAGCACGTCGTCCATCAGGCGCGGCTTGGGCGCGCGATCGCGGCCTCCGGGATGGGCCACAATGACGGCCTGGGGCGGTTCGGCGTCGAGAACGCTGTAGGTGCCTTCCACGGGAAGCAGGCGGCCGTTGGCCGGCAGCGTGGCATGGAAAGGGCTGCCTTGCCGGGTACCGGTCAGAAGGGTCTGCGGTTCGGCTGTTCCCGGAGAGAGTCCCCACAGAACCTCCTCCACGGGACGAGGCACCCACGCGCCTTCCGTCATTTCGAGCATCTGGCGCGCCTCGGCGTTGGCAAAGACGATTTGGCCCGCCCGTTCCAAAAACACCAGAACCGGCAGGGCATCGAGGATCTTGCGCTGCTCCAGGGAATCCGAGTTTTCAGGAAGATTCAAGCTCATGACGCTCCAGGGAGTTGACCTGTTGGATCGTGCTCCTCCGGCTCGAATAGCTGTCCATTTGTTCCAGTCCAGAACCAGCACCGGCGACTGGCTCCTTGCACGGGGAAGCCCAGCGACTATGCGGCGGTGGCGCCGATCTTTCGGCCCGCCCGCACAACGTGCGAGTTCGCCTGCGGATCATCGTAGGCCCGCCCGACGCGGGCATCCATCCCCTAAAACGGGTAGACGGTACACCCAAAGTGCGTACCCCGCGCGATGGGTGGCAGGCGCAAGAACAGGGCCCTCCCCTGCCTGCACCCGGTTTCAGAGCGCAGGCAGGAGTGGAAGGTTTTGTGGCGGAATGTCAGAAGTCGCTACGGAATTTCGATCAGCTCGATCTTTCCGTCGCGGCGGCGATGGAGCACGTACAACTCCCCGGCTGGATTGTGGAAGACGAGCAGGTCGCGGTCGCGCGACTCCACGTCTTTCACGGCCTCTTCGATGGTCAGGGGCTTGAGAGAAAAGGCCTCGCCGCTGGTGAGAATGTGGGGCTCAGGAGCTTTCGGCGGGGGCGGAAACGAGTGGACAGCGACGGACCCGCGGGACTTGGTGCGAGAACGGGGAGGGTTGGGAGCGTCTTCGTCAGGCTCCGCTTGAGCGGCCCGCGTCTTGGACCGGGGGGTTACCGGGGGAGCGGTAGCCACCTTCTCCTCCTTGGGAAGCCGTTTGCTTTCCATCCGCCGTTCCCGATACTTGCCCACCTGGCTTTCGATGTGCTCAATGGCCAGCCGGAGCGCCCCATCCCATGCGGCAGCCTTGCCGGTGGCCGCGAACGTCTGCGTGCGCACCTTCACGGTCACCTCAACGATCTGCAGATGCCTCTGCGTGCTGAAGATGACGCTGGCACGCGCGGTTGCGCCCAAAATACGGGCAATGCGTTTCATCCCCTCCTCGGCCTGTTTGCGCAACTTTGCACGCAGCGCCTTGGAGATATCCACTTGTCGCGCGGTGAACTCCATTTCCATGGTCAGCCTCCGCTCCTTGTTTTTTCCAGCCCAAATTTCCTCTGGAGAACTTCGGATTCTATAGCATTTCCCAGACCGACGTATGGAGATTTTCGACCAGCGGGCAGGCTTTTTCATGGGAGGAACAAAAACCGTCAGGAACGGGAGCGGTTTTTCATCCCGCCCGTGGATTCCGGAGACCGTTTGCACGCGCAGCGATGGAGGAAGAAGGAGGCGTGTTTCCCATGAACATGCTTGCGGGATTATGCTTCATGAGAATCGATAATTTGGCTCCCAAGAGGTGCTGAGTGCATAGGGTTGTACGTTCTCTGTTTGTTGTATTTGGAGTCCTGTTTTTAGCCGCAACGTCACAAGCGAGTCCAACCACCGATGCCCAGCAGAAATCGGGCTTCGTACGTCTCGACCGGGTCACCGCTTCCCGGGCAACCGCCAATGGAATTGAAATCCGCTCCGGCACCGCCATTCTGCAGATCACCGCGCTGCGCGACGATGTGCTGCGGGTGCGCGTAGGCGCGGCAGGGCAACTGCCGGAAGATGCGTCGTGGGCCGTTCTGTCCGCGGCCCGCACCGCGACCGCCGCCGTGACACCGGAGTCCAGCGCCAACGCCGTGGGCTTCAAGACCGCCAAACTGCACGTCGCGATTCACAAGGACCCGCTGGAACTGAAGGTCACCGACATGGAGGGCCACGTGATCAGCGAGGATCTTCCCGGGCGGTCGATCGAGTACCACGGCGCGGCCTTCCGCGTTTACCGCAAGTCACCGGCCGACGAGCACTACTTCGGCCTGGGCGACAAGCCGGGACCGCTGGACCGGCGCAATGAGTCCTTCAGCAACTGGAACATGGACGCCTTCGGCTGGCAGGAGTCCACCGACCCGATCTACAAGTCGATTCCCTTCTTCCTCACTCTCCGCAAGGGCGTGTCGGCAGGCATCTTCCTGGACAACACGTGGCGGGCCAGCTTCGACTTCAACAAGGAGGTCCGGGACGGCTACTCGTTCGGCTCCGAGGGCGGACCGCTGGACTACTACATTCTGTACGGCCCGGAACCCAAGGCCGTGGTGAAGACGTGGGCCTGGCTGACCGGCGCCACGCCGCTGCCTCCGCTGTGGTCGCTGGGCTTTCAGCAGTCGCGCTACAGCTACTATCCCGAGGCCGAGGTGCGGCGCATTGCCGACCGGCTGCGCAGCGAGCGCATTCCGACCGATGTGATCTGGCTGGATATCGACTTCCAACTCAAGAACCGGCCGTTTACGGTGGACCCGGAGCGCTTTCCGCACTTCGACCAGATGATCCAGGACCTGAAGGCGCAGCATCTGCACACGGTGGTGATTACCGACCTCCACGTGGCAGACCTGCCCAACGCCGGTTACAAGCCATACGACGAAGGCAAGGCGGGCGATCACTTTGTGAAGAATCCCGATGGCTCGACCTACGTGGGCGTGGTGTGGCCGGGCAAATCGGTCTTCCCCGACTTCACGCAGAAGGCATCGCGCGAGTGGTGGGGCACGCTCTATGCGGACTTTGTGGGCAAGGGCGTGGCGGGCTTCTGGAACGACATGAACGAGCCGGCCATCTTCAACGTTGCTTCGAAGACCATGCCGGACGACACGCAGCACCGCATCGACGAACCGGGCTTTGCCCCGCGCGTGGCCAGTCACCTGGAGATTCACAACGTCTTCGGCATGGAGAACAGCCGCGGGACGTTTGAAGGATTGAAGAAGATCGATCCCGGGACGCGGCCGTTCGTGATGACGCGGGCCAGCTATGCAGGCGGACAGCGGTACGCAGCCACCTGGAGCGGCGACAACTCGGCCACCTGGAACCACTTGCGGCAGACCACCTCGCAACTGCTGAACCTGGGGCTGAGCGGGTTCGCCATGAGCGGCGCGGACGTGGGCGGCTTTGCCGGCTCGCCGCAGCCGGAACTGCTGACGCGCTGGCTGGAGGTGGCGGCCTTCCATCCCATCGACCGCGACCACTCGGCTGTCGGCACCAACCCGCAGGAGCCCTGGGAAAACGGCACGCCGGAGGACATCAACATCCGGAGGCGGTACATTGAGGAGCGCTACCGGCTGCTGCCCTACCTCTACACCACGGCCGAGGAGATGAGCCGGACCGGGCTGCCGATCATGCGGCCGCTGTTTCTGGAATTCCCGGCCGGCGACGCAAACGGCGATCCGTTGGACCTGAGCACGGGCAATGCCTTCCTGCTGGGGTCCGACCTGCTGGTGGCCCAAAGCCCCTATCCGGATGAGATGGACGACTACACGGTAGCGCTGCCGCCGGCGGGCTGGTACGACTACTGGACCGGCGCGCAGGTGGACGGCAATGCCAACCGGAAGGCCATTGACAATAACCCGGTGACGCAGCCCGAGGTGAAAATCCACCGCACCCTCGACACGCTGCCGGTGTTTGCGCGGGCGGGCGCCATTGTTCCCGAGCAGCCGCTGGTGCAGAGCACGGAAGAGAAGCCGCAAGGGCCGCTGACCCTGCGCGTTTATCCTCCCATGGGCGCGGACAAGAGATGCCACGGCAGCTTCTACCTGGACGACGGCGTGAGCTACGCCTTCCAAAAGGGAGAGTTCCTGCGCATGGAGTTGACCTGCCGCCCGACGGCCCAAGGCCTGGAGGTGACCGTAGCTCCGCACGAGGGCAGCTTTGCCCCCTGGTGGAAACTGCTTTCCGTCGAGGTTTATGGCGCCTCCAAACCGGCTGCCGGGGCCACTCTGTCGAGCAAGGGAAGCGCCGGATCGAACCCCGTCACCACCGGATTCAATGCCGAACACCACCGCATTTCAGCCCTGATTCCGGACGATGGGAAAGGGCTGAAACTGGAAGTGGCCTACTGACGCCCTGTTGCGCCTGATCAAGCCGGGGCTGCGATCCGAAAGGAATCGCAGCCCCGGACTGTTTAGGGACCACATTTCCCTGTTCCTGGCGTTGGAGGATTGCGGCTGCCCACCCGGGACGTGGCATGATCGGGAACTCTGGAAAAGTTCGCAAGGCCGATGCGGGAAACTGATACCCTAGAAGCATGAAATTCGGTGTTTTGGTCTTTCCCGGCTCCAACTGCGACCACGATACATTCAACGTGATTGCCGAAGTGGCTCACCAGCCTGTCACCTTCCTCTGGCATGACTCCGAGGACCTGCAGGGCGTGGATGCTGTCCTGGTTCCGGGCGGGTTTGCTTACGGCGATTACCTGCGCACGGGCGCCATTGCGCGCTTTTCTCCGGTGATGCAGGCCGTCAAGCGGTTCGCCGACGGCGGCGGACTGGTGCTGGGCATTTGCAACGGCTTCCAGATCCTGACGGAATCGGGCCTGCTGCCGGGCGCGCTGATGCGCAACGCGGGGCTGAAATACATCTGCAAGCAGGTGCATCTGCGCACCGAAACCACGGATAGCCCGTTCACCAATCAACTCAAGAAGGGCGAGGTTCTCCAGATGCCCATCGGGCACATGGAGGGCAATTACTTCTGCACGCAGGAGGAGTTGAACCGGTTGGAAGCCGAGGACCGGATCGCCTTCCGGTATGCCACGGACCGCGGCGACATCACGCCGGAAGCGAACCCGAACGGCTCGCTGAGCAACATTGCCGGCATTCTCAACGAGAAAAGAAATGTGTTAGGCATGATGCCCCATCCAGACAGGTCCAGTGAGCAACTGCTTGGTTCGGCGGACGGCTGGAAAGTATTCGCGTCCATGATCGAGGCTTTGGCAACTCACTAGGTCTTTGACCGCATGATTTCGCTCTTTGAAGTTTGTGCCTTCCCACCCTTTCGCCAGAAAAAAGGCGAAAGGATGGGGCACGGAACTGGTACAACTTCATGCGGTCAGAGACCTAGGCTTCTCGTGGACGGCACTGGGGATGGGGCGGAATGATTGACATTCATCATCACCTGATTTACGGGGTGGACGACGGCTCGAAGGGCCTGGAGATGTCACTCGCCATGGCGCATGAAGCGGCCGAAGAGGGCGTAACGCACATTGTGTGTACGCCCCACGCCAGCGACCGCTATCGCTATCAGACCGAAGTGAACGAAGAGCGCCTGGCCGAGTTGCGCGGGCGGTTGAAAGGTGTGGTCGACCTGAGCCTGGGATGCGACTTTCACCTGACCGCGGATAACATTTTCGATGCGCTGGCCAACCCCTTGCGTTACTCGATCAACGGCAAAGGCTACCTACTGGTCGAGTTCCCCAACACGGTAGCCGCTCCGCAACTGACGGATGCCATGCAACGGCTGCAGTTGGCGGGCTATACCCTGATCCTGACCCACCCCGAGCGCTACACCTGGCTATACGAAAAAGACAATCTGCTGGCGGAGTGGCTGCGGGATGGATGCTTGATCCAGGTGACGGCCAGCGCCTTGTATGGAGGCTTCGGCGCGCTGGTTGAAGGCTTTGCCAATGAACTGTTGAAGCACAACTGGATCCACTTTCTGGCCACCGATGCGCACCACCCGGAGTGGCGGCCACCCCACATGAAAAGGGGTTACGACTATGTGGCCCAGCATGCAGGCGAAGAAACAGCACAGCGGCTCTGCGTCACCAATCCCCAGGCAGCCGTTGAAGGAGCCCGATGGCCGGCGCAGCCCGAGCCCGAAGGCCTCAGAGAGCGAGAACCTCTTGGCTTCGATGTGAAAAAATTCTCTTCCGGCAAAGCGAAGCGGCGCAAGAGCGGTGCTCAAGAGCCGGGCGGAAAAGGATTTTGGGCGCACCTGTTCGGCAGGTAATGCGATTGCGCTTGCACGGTCCTGGCGGGTGCACACGGATCGGTGAACCGCTCTACAGTCCCAATCCGCCATCGACGGCCAGGATCTGGCCGGTAACAAAGCTGGGACCGGCGGCAAAGAAGAGAACAGCCTGCGCCACATCCTCTGCCCGGCCATTGCGCTGCATCGGAGTTTTGGCCGCAAAGCGGGCCGCCGTCTCCGCGGAGCCCTCCTCCATCTCAATCCAGCCCGGCGCAACGCAATTGACGCTCACCTGGGGCGCAAAGGCCTTGGCCATGGCCTTGGTGAGCATGTGCAGGGCCGCCTTGGAGCTGCAGTAGTGGGCATGGCCCGCCCAGGCCTCCAGCCCGCCCAGGGAGCCGATATTGACGATTCTTCCCTGCACCGCGCGCAGATGCGGCAGCGCTTCCCGCGAAACCAGGAACGGCCCGCGCGCATTGGTCTCAAAGACCGCATCCCATTCGTCCAGACTGATCCGCTCCAACGGGGTGGAGACAAAGACGGCGGCGTTATTGACCAGCAGGTCCAGACGGCCAAAGACGCCGGCAACGGCGGCAATCGCCTGCCGGACCGAGTCCTCCGAGCGCACATCGCATTCCACGGCCAAGGCATGGCGGCCCACCGCTTCGATTGCGCGGACTGTTTGCGCAGCTTCGGCGTGGGAGGCGCGGTAAGTGAGAGCTACATCGGCTCCGGCCCGGGCCAGCGCCAAGGCAATCTCCCGGCCGATGCGCTTTGCGCCGCCGGTGACCAGTGCCGATTTGCCGCTGAGGATTTGGGTTGACATGTCAGGATACGACGCGATCAAGCAGCGTTTGAGAGGTTGAAATGGGTGATGCCCCACCCTAGCCGGTTCGGAAACCAACGAGAATGGGGCATCGGGCTACGTCCGACATTTATTTCGGCTGGGGCTGGCCGGGCGTCGCGTCCTTTGCAGGAGCAGCAGGCGCAGGGCTGACGATCTTGCCGCCCTCCGCCGCTTCGGGGTGATCCTTGTAGATGGAGTACTGCTCGCCCGGGCGCTTCATCCGGATTTCGATGGCCATCTCGGGCTTGTCGATCTTGAAGTCTTCGCCGAAGGTCTTGAAACCCTTGGCAATGACCTGCATGCGCACCACGTCGCCGATGACCATGACGTCGATGATGGTCTTGCCATCCTCGTTGGTCTTCAGCTCCATGTTGCCCTTGTCCTTTTCACCCTCCATGGGATGAAAGATGACAGCGGCGTTTTCGATTGGTTTGCCGTTGACGTCGCGCAGGACGGTGACCTCGATGCGCGCGGTGGGCGGGGGGGACTTGTACTTGCGGCCGCGCTTGGCGGTGTTCTCTTGCGCACCGGCGGCGAGCGAGCTGACGACCAGGCCAATGACGGCCACGATTACGGCGAGATGGATCAAGGAGCGGCGGAGCATGGAGATCATTCTATCGTGTCGCCCCGCAGACCTGCGATACCGTGCCTGCCTTATGATGGGACTTCGAAAGCCGGCGCTCCCGTGGCGCGGCCCAGGCGGTTTGCAATGACGGATACGCGCGATGAACGGCCCACACACCGAAGCCGCGCGTTGGTCCTCATCAAGGTTGCGCACACCGTTATCTGGGCCTTCTTTGCGGCGTGCATTCTGGCTCTGCCGGTTGCGGGGTGGCTGCGGCGGTTCGACTGGGCGCTGCTTCTGACCGTCTTCATTCTCCTGGAATGCGGCGTGTTGGCCGTGAATCGCGGCCGATGCCCCCTGACCGACCTGGCCGCGAAGTGCACCGCCGACCGGTCCCCGGATTCTGACATCTACCTGCCTCACTGGCTGGCCCGGCACAACAAGGCCGTGTTTGGGACGCTTTTCGTTCTGAACGAACTGCTGGTGCTGTGGCAGTGGAAGGGCTGAGCTGGCGCCTTAACAGGTTGCGGAAAAAGGACGGATTTCAAGCGAAGTCTCTGAAAAGCGTCCCGCAGGGGCTGAAGCCCGCGTTGATTTTGCGGCACTTACGGCACGACTGAAGTCGTGCCCTGTTACAGGGCATAAGTTTTTCGGTAGAGAACGGAGTTTTTCGCAGCCTGTTAAGGCCAACCCCTGACAGCAACTTGCGGCCGATCCGCGGCTCCTGGAGGCTGCGCAAAAAGGCAGATGAGCGCCCTTTTTGAGGCAGAGGGGGCCAAGGCAGACGCCGGGGCCAGGGCGACTTTGCGATCTCAGTCTCAGGCTGTCAAGCATGTGCGGCACGAACATGAGTGCAATTCACTCAGATTTCACCCCAACCCGCTTGACAATGTGGAGGAGGCTTGCCTATCGTTAGCAATTGGAAGGCGAGAGTGCTAGCACCCTGCCGGCGGAACTGCTGAACTGGTCCGCCGCTTCAATCCACAGGGTTTCATTCCGCAAGTTCCGCAGGTTTTTTCACAATCCACTCAAATCCCGCGGGCAGGGATCAACCCTGGCCGCGTGTGAAGGAGAAGCGAAGCAATGGCAGCTACCTCATTTACACCGCTCCACGACCGCATCCTCGTCCGCCGTTTGGAAGAGGGCGAAACGATCCGTGGTGGAATCATCATCCCCGACAGTGCCAAGGAAAAGCCCATGGAAGGCGAAGTAATCGCCGTCGGCAAGGGCAAGTCAAACGACGAAGGCAAGGTATTCCCTCTGGACGTCAAGGCGGGCGACAAGATCCTCTTCGGCAAGTACTCCGGCACGGAGATCAAGATTGACGGCGAGGAATTCCTGATCATGCGCGAGGAAGAAGTCCTCGGCATCATCAAGAAGTAACCCGCAAGTTGTCAGTTGTCAGTGATCCGTTCTCAGTAAAGACCGGCCGTTACGAAATGGCGTCCTCTGATGACAGAACACTGGAAACTGGCAACTGATCACTGACAACTGATAGCTGACAACTGATAGCTGACAACTGATAGCTGACAACTGATTAGGAGAGTTACAGGCATGGCAAAGCAGATTCTGCACGGTGAAGAATCCCGTCAGGCGATCCTGCGCGGCGTGAATACGCTGGCGGACGCCGTCAAGGCGACTCTGGGCCCCAAGGGCCGGAACGTTGTGATTGAGAAGAAGTTCGGTTCGCCCACCATCACCAAGGACGGCGTGACGGTAGCCAAGGAGATCGAGCTTCAGGATCCGATGGAAAACGTCGGCGCTCAGTTGGTGAAGGAAGTCGCTTCGAAGACCTCGGACGTGGCCGGCGACGGCACGACGACGGCCACGGTTCTGGCCCAGTCCATCTTCCGCGAAGGCGTAAAGACGGTGGCGGCCGGCGCCAACCCGACGGCATTGAAGCGCGGCATTGAAAAGGCCGTGGCGGCCATCATCGGCACGCGCGACAAGGACGGCAAGTGGATCAGCGGCGGCGCCCTGGGCGAACTGTCGAAGCCCGTGGACGAGGGTTCGGTTGCCCAGGTGGGCGCGATCTCGGCCAACGGCGACCAGGAAATCGGCGACATCATCGCCGAGGCAGTGAAGGTTGTGGGCAAGGATGGCGTCATCACCATCGAAGAGTCCAAGACCATGCACACCGGCCTGGAGACAGTGGACGGCATGCAGTTTGACCGCGGCTACCTGAGCCCCTACTTCGTGACCGACACCGAGCGGCTGGAAGTGGCTTTGGAAGATCCGTACATCTTGATTTTCGAGAAGAAGATCAGCGCCATGAAGGATCTGCTGCCCTTGCTGGAGCAGGTTGCCCGTGGCGGCAAGCCGCTGTTGATCATCGCTGAGGACGTCGAGGGCGAAGCGCTCGCGACTCTGGTGGTGAACAAACTGCGCGGCACGTTGAATGTGGCTGCCGTGAAGGCTCCCGGCTTCGGCGATCGCCGCAAGTCGATCCTGGGCGACATTGCCATTCTGACCGGCGGCAAGGCCATCACCGAGGATCTGGGCATCAAGCTGGAAGGCGTGAAGCTCGAGGATCTGGGCCGCGCCAAGCGCGTCACCATCGACAAGGACAACACCACGATCGTGGACGGCTCTGGCTCCCAGGAAGAGATTGCCGGCCGCGTGAAGGAAATCCGCGCGCAGATCGAGAAGACCACCTCGGACTACGACAAGGAAAAGCTGCAGGAGCGGTTGGCCAAGCTGGTGGGCGGCGTTGCCATCATCAAGGTGGGCGCTGCGACCGAGACCGAGCTGAAGGAAAAGAAGGCTCGCGTTGAGGACGCTCTGCACGCAACCCGCGCGGCAGTCGAGGAAGGCATCGTTCCGGGCGGCGGCGTGGCTCTGATTCGGACCATTCCCGCGGTTGACGCTCTGATCAAGACGCTGGAAGGCGACGAGAAGATCGGCGCCAACATTGTGCGCCGCGCGCTCGAAGAGCCCCTGCGCCAGATCGTTGCCAATGCCGGTGAAGAGGGTGCGGTTGTGGTAGCCAAGGTTCTGGAGTCCAAGGAACCGTTCTTCGGCTACAACGCGGCGACCAGCACGTACGAGAACCTGGTGAAGGCCGGCGTCATCGACCCCACCAAGGTGACCCGCACGGCCCTGCAGAACGCGGCGTCGATTGCCGGCCTGCTGCTGACCACCGAAGCCCTGATCGTCGAGATTCCGGAGCCCAAGGCGGCCCCGGCCGGCGGCGGCCACGGCGGCGGCATGGAAGGCATGTACTAAGCACCCGCGGCACCTGCGGTGCGGCCAACCGCGCCTTCGGCGCAAAAACAAGTGCACAACAAAAGGCCTCCGGCGAAAGCTGGGGGCCTTTTTGTATTGGAAGGACTGTAGATAGGCAGCCGGTTGTGCCTCAAAAAGAAGCTTAGGACGCTTTCGAACGGATCGCTCCAACCTGCTCCGGGCCAATTTGCGCGCGGATTGAGCGCAGACAATCCTCGGAAAACCAGGAGTGCGGGATCGAGAACGCAGACCAGCCGCAATCCAGGCAGACCTGGACATCGGGGTGAGGTGAGATGGGCGGATGGCTGAGCGAGCGGGGCTTGTTGCGATAAAGGCGGATTTCGGCCGGAAGAACGGCAATCGCTTCAGAATGGCATTTCAAACAAATCACAGTGCACCTCGGAGGAAGAATTTCCAAGGCAAAAGGAAGCAAGTCGAGCAGGAATGCAGTGGTTTGACTCTAATCCAACCGCCCGCCCCTTTCAACCGGGAAATGGCGTGCACGAGTATGCCGAGTCTAAACCCAGGCACCCCCTCTTCCGAGCAGCCAGCGCGCGGCCGGGATTCCTGCGACCCCCAAAAACAATCGGGAGCCCGAAGGCCCCCGATGCGTACATCTCCACAAATTCGCTGGAAGAGAAACACTGCTTCCCTTCTAGTGGTTGGTTCCCTTGCCCCACTCCACGCGCAAGCCGGTGCGGAAGTTGAAGGGCAGGCTGCGGTAGCCGATGGGAGCAATGTGCTGGTTGTTGGTCAGGTTCTCCGCCTGGCCGTAGATGCTGACCCACGAGAGCAGTTTGTAACTGCCGCCCAGGTCAACCTTGGCATAGCCGTGATCCAGATTGCGGTTGGGCAAGAGCAAGCTGTTGCCGCCGGTCAAGTCGTAGCCGCCGAGAAAATTGGAATCGTCGGAGCGGCTGGCAAAAGAAGAAGTGAGCAGGGCTGAGAGCTGCTTGTGCGCGTAAGTGGCCGTGAAGAAGCCCGTGTGCGGCGCCCGGCGGAAGGGACGCGCGCCTTTGAGCGGCGAAGTTGCACCAACAGGAATTCCGTTGAAGGTGGGAACGGGACCGAGCAGCGCCAGGTCGTCGTTGGTGAAGGAGCGCTGCACCACCGCATCCAGATAAGTGTAGCCGCCGCGCAGGAAGATGCTGCGCCCGATGCCCCCCTCGACGGTGGTCTCCACGCCTTGTGCGCGGAAAGCTTCCGAGTTGAGCGTCAGTTCGTAGGCAAAGTTATCGACGAGGATGTTCTTCAGTTCCTGCTGCTCGACAGCCGTCAGATTGGGCAGCAGTGCGGGAATGAGATCGATGCCGACATATTCGATTTGCTTGCCAAATTCATTGTGGAAGTAGCTGGCGCGGAAGACCAGGTGCTCACCGAAAAACGACTGTGCCACGCCACCATCGTAGGTGCGCGTCGTGGGCGCGGCCAAAGGCGAGACGTGGAGTTCCTGAATCGCCGCGGGTCCTCCGTCGACGCCAGCAAGAAAGTGATAGAGCGAATCGTCCTGGTCGGTCAGCGCGGGCTCACGGACCGCGTCGCCAAAGTTGAACAGGATGCGCGTGCCGCTAAAGATGCCTTTGCGCGGACGCACGGCATACAAGGAGAGGCCGGCGCGCGGCGAGGTCTGCGTGCCGAAGAGCGAGTAGTGCTCCAGGCTGCCGCCCAGCGTGTAGAAGAAACGGCCTTTGAAGTCGCCGTGCACGCCAGCCAGATAGTCGTAGTTGGTGCGCTCGACCGACGGGTAGTAGGTGCTGCCCGGCTCGGAGCCGCGTTCGTCCTCAAAGTGGAAGCCCACCAGCGCGGTCAGGTGCGGAGTGAAACGGTAATCGCCCTGATAGACAAGCTGATCGCGGTTGGAGACCAGTTGATGGCCTTTGGGATAATTCCCGGCAAAGTCCAGCAGGACGCGGCCGGTGACCGAGTAACCGTTGGCGCCCGTGATGGTCAGCAGGTCGCCAAAGCTGTCGCCGTAAGCATCGAAGACGCCTGCGCCGCGCTGCTCCCACTGTTTGTATTGCTCCCGTTTGCGGGTAAGGCCGTAGCGCACGCTGTTGTGAAAGTCCACCGTGGTCTGGTTGTCGACCGAGCCGCTCAGAAACAGGTCCTGATCCTTCTGGGTCGCATTATCGGCGACGTGATAGAAATCCCAGGCGCCGGGAACGCCGGTTCCGTCCACGCCATAATGCAGCGTGCCGCGAATCTGCGTGGACCCGCTGGGCTGCCAGCCGAAGTTGGCTGCCGTGGTGGCAACGTGGTACTCGTCCATGGGCAGGTCGTTGGCGGTCTGCAGCCAACTGAAGGCGCCCAGGTAATCGAGCTTGTCGTGAGCGCCGGCCACTTCCAGTTCCTCGCGCGAGGTGGATTTGTTGCCGGCATCGCCCTGGAACAGGAACGAAGGAAAGCTTGTGGTGCCGTGAGGCGTGGTCAGACTGATGACGCCGCTAGCCGCATCGGCTCCGTAGAGGCTGGAGTTGGGACCGCGGTAGACTTCGGCACTCTCGATGGCCGTGCTGGAAAGCGGGCCCAGGTCAAAGCGCCCGCCGAGGTCGCCGGCGCTGACCCCGTCCACCAGGATTTTGTTCGCGTCGGAGTCGCCGCCGCGGACGAACAGCGAACTCTGCGCACCGCGCCCGCCGCTCTGCGTCACGACGGTGCCAGGCATCAGGCGCAGCGCGCTGACCAGGTCGTCGCGCAGGACCAGGTCCAGCGGACCGAGCACGCTGGTGGCGGCGCTGGTCTGGGCCTGCGGGGTGGGAACGCCAGTTGCGGTCACTACGATGGACTCGCGCACCCACTCCGGCTCAAGCACCAGGTTGCGCTCAAGGTTGTCGAGGCGGCCGGCGTAGAAGCCCGGCGTCTCCAACTGGCGGAAGCTCTTGGCTGTGACGGCAAGGAAGAAGCGCCCGGTGGTCCCGGTAAGGATCTGAAAGCTGCCGTCGGCCGTGGAGACCGCGGAGGCGATCGGCTTCCCGTTATAAACCAGAATCACGGTGGCGCCGGTGACCTTGGCGCCGGAGGCGTCGGTCACCACGCCGCGAATGGACGCCGCCGGACACGGCGCAACAAAGAGACCAAGTAGAAAGACGGTAAGGACAGGAAGGCATGTGCGCAACAATTTTCGGCGCAATGATACGACAAGAGGCATGAAAGCTCCTTCGTTCCCCTCGGAACGCAAGCGGGTAGGGGCGCCGAGGACCGGTCTCCTGGCTTGCGCCTTATTCAGCCACCTTCCCAAAAGCGGGCCTCAAGGGCTCGTTTCCAGTGGTTTCGTGGGACCTTCCGCCGGAAGCAGACGATCCTGGCTGAAATCCTGTCCTGGCCAAAACGACGGGCCATAAGGCAAGGGCGCTCACAGTTGCGGGGCAGCGACGGACTCTCACCGTCTTCCCGAACATCCTGGCGATTGCCGTGGTGGAATGCGCTGCCCACCGGGCAGCCGTAGTGTCATGGAATAAATTTCCATGACATCAACTTTTATAGCCGGACAGGGGCACGAAGTCAAAAATGCGGCCCCCGATAAATCCAGGATAGCCGCTGGGTGTGACCGATAGGTTGAATGACGGAAAAGGAAAGTGGTGACCCCGGGAAGACTCGAACTTCCGACCTGTGGTTTAGGAAACCATCGCTCTATCCACCTGAGCTACGGGGCCATGTTGTAGATCAACGACTTGCGCTCGATTCGCGAGGTATCGCCTCATGGAATCTCTCCCGGCGATTGGCTGCCGGGGCCTTGGACCCATGAGAAGACGGAACGACCATCCGCCGCGCGCGCGATCAACAAGAACACTGTCAACAGGGTAGCATCAAGACGGTTCCGAGGCGAAGGGCTACGCCCGGGGAAGACAGAGAGCGCTTACGGGGAGACATTCGGGAATCCTGGACCAGGGCCGAGACGGTATTCCCCATTCCTGGACTGTGTCTCTCGAGATCTGCGCACCGGCAGTATCGTTTTCCCGCCGAGCACCGTGCGACGGCCGGCATTGTGGCCCGGCGTATACTGCAGGTGCCGGAAGTTCCAGCGCTTCCACGGCTTGTCTGATCGGCCAAGTTTCGAGGATGAAGGTTCAACCAATGAGTTCTGTGAATGAGTGCGGGGAGCAGCCGCAAGAGCCCACATGTCTTTCCACGGGCGGGAGACATGTGCCTGCGGGTGTAAACGCTTCCAAGCGCGCCGCCCGTACCCGCGCCCTGGCCGTGGCCTTCGCCGCATGGCTGCTGCTCTGCGCGGTATGGATGACCGGGTTCAACAGAACCGTTGCCGGCGCCACCGATTCGCCCGCCAACCTCACCGTCGATTACCCCCTCAATGGCTCGATCTTTCCGCCCGACATCACCGCACCCACCTTCCAGTGGCGCGACCCGGCCGAGAACGCCGCGAGCTGGCAGATCGACGTCGCGTTTGGCGATGGTTCCCCTGCCCTGCACCGAACGTCTAAGGGCGAGAAGATGAAGATCGGCGAGATCGACGAGCGCTGCATCTCCGGCAATAACAAGCTGCCCACCCTGACCGCCGAACAGGCGGCCGCGCACACCTGGAAGCCGGACGAGGCAACGTGGGCCGAGATCCGCAAACGGGCCGTCGAGCATCCGGCCACCATCACCATCACCGGTTATGCGGACGAGCACCAAACGCAGTTGCTCTCGCGCGGCCAAATGCAACTCAGCGTTTCGCGCGATCCGGTCGGCGCGCCCATCTTTTACCGAGATGTGCCGCTGATGCCTTCGTCGACAGAGAAGGGTGTGATCAAGCCGCTGGCCGCCGGCGCGGTCCCGCTGATCGAGTGGCGCATGCGCAATCTTTCGGAGCCTTCGAGCCACGTGGTCATGACAGGCTTGCACTCCTGCGCCAACTGCCACTCGTTCAGCCGCGACGGCAAGACGATGGGCCTGGACATGGACGGCCCGCAAAACGAGAAAGGCATCTACGCGCTGCTGCCAGTGGCACAGAAGATGTCGATTGGGACGAAGGACATGTTGTCGTGGGCGTCGTTCAGCCGCGACATGTATCCGCAGTTGCGCTTGGGATTCATGTCGCAGGTGTCGCCGGACGGCAAATATGTCATGACCACGGTGACGCCGCCAGGGACCAAGACCGGGCAGTTCTACTACGTGGCCAACTTCACGGATTACCGCTTTCTGCAGGTCTTTTACCCGACGCGCGGCATCCTGGCGTGGTACGACCGGGAGACGAAAAAGGTGCATGCGCTGCCCGGCGCGGACGATCCCAAGCTGGTGCAAACGGGCGCGGTGTGGAGCCCGGACGGCAAGTATCTTGTGTATTCGCGCGCGGCGGCCAAAGATCCGAACCCGACCGACGGCAGGATGGCGACGTATGCCAACGATTCGGCCGAAATGCAGGTTCAATACGATCTCTATCGCATTCCTTTCAACGACGGCAAGGGTGGAACACCCGAGCCCATCGTAGGCGCGTCGCAAAACGGGATGAGCAACAGCTTTGCCAAGATCTCGCCGGACGGCAAGTGGATCGTGTTTGTGCAGGCGCACAACGGGCAGTTGATGCGCCCGGACGGCAAGCTCTACATTGTTCCGGCAACGGGCGGCAAAGCGCGGCTGATGGACTGCAACACATCCCTGATGAACTCGTGGCACAGCTTTTCTCCCAATGGGCGCTGGATGGTTTTCTCGTCGAAGAGCCGGTCGCCCTACACGCAGATGCTGTTGACGCACATCGACGAAAACGGCAATGACTCGCCTGCGATTCTGATTGACAACCCGGGGCCGGCCAATCGCGCCGTCAATATTCCCGAGTTCGTGAATATGAATCTCAGCGGCATTGAACACATCGACACGCCGGCCGTGGACTTTTACAAGCAGTTCGATGTGGCCGCCGATCTAAGCAAGCGGGGAGAGTACGAAGCGTCGGTGAAGGAGTGGGAAAAGGCGTTGGCCATGCAGGCCGACGACGGGCGCGCCCACTACGGCCTGGGCCAGACGTACCTGCACTCCGACCGGGTCAACGAGGCGATTGCGCAGTTCCGCGAATCGCTGCGCCTGCAACCGGACTATGCCGAAGCGCATAACGGTCTGGGCGCCGCGCTGGGGCGGACGGGACACACCAGCGAGTCGATGGAGCAGTTTCGCCTGGCGCTCGACGCCAATCCCTTTTACGCCGAAGCGCACAACAATCTGGGCTCGGCACTGATGGGGCAGCATCGCCTGCCTGAAGCCGTGCTTCAGTTCGAATCGGCCATCGAAGCCAATCCCGATCTGGCCGAGGCGCACAACAATCTGGGCTACGCGCGCGCCGCGGAAGGGCATGTGGACGATGCGCTGACGGAGTATCGCAAGGCCATCGAGATCGATCCGAAGTATGCTTCCGCCTACAACAACAGGGGCCTGGCGATGGCGGTGAAGGGCAGCCTCGACGAAGCCGTCGCGGACTTCACCAAGGCTGTCGAACTCGATCCGAAGAATGCCGGGGTAGAGGGCAACTTAGGGCACGCACTGATGGCCGCGGGCAATGTGGAGCAGGCGATTCCGCATTTCAAAAAGGCTCTGGATCTGGGTCCGGAGACCGCGGAATACCACACCGACCTGGGCATTGCTCTGGCCAAGAGACATCAGTTGGCCGATGCCATTCCACACTTCGAGCGGGCGCTCGCGCTTTCACCGGATGCGGTGGACGCGCACTACTACCTGGGCAAGGCACTGGTAATCGGAGGCCGCGGCGCGGAGGGCCTGGCGCATTGGAAACAGGCGCTCAGCAAGGACCCTGACAACCTGCAAGTGCTGAACGACACGGCCTGGGTGCTGGCGACATCAAGCGACGACGCGCTGCGAAACGGCAACGCTGCGCTGCCCCTGGCCGAGCACGCCGTGCAACTAACTTCAGTGGGAGAGCCCGCGATTCTGGGCACGCTGGCCGCCGTGTACGCGGAGATTGGCCGCTTCGACAAGGCGATTGAGTTGGAGCAGCGTGCAGCCGAACTGGCGGCGCAACAAGGCAATGCGGCGCTCGAAGAAAGCCTGAACGCGCGCCTCGCGCTCTATCGGGAGAAGACGCCTATTCGTCAGTAGGGCAACCCGCTTCATTTGCTCCAGGGGCGAATCAGGCATTCGCCCCCCCACACAGGGAATCCGGTCGATCTCCAGTCTGCTTTAGACTTGAAGCAGCGCATGAACTTTTTTGCGATCGACACGGGCAGGTGAACGCCCGGATTTTCCCCAGGGAGAGAAACCATTGGCACTGATGAAGACATCCAATCCCGCACTTGGCGAGAACACGTTCCGCGAGCTTTCCGGCAGCCAGTATGGCGGAGTGACCGCGATAACCAGCCGGATGACGTTGAGCGGCACGGTCAACAAGACTGGAATCCTGCTGGTCTGCGCCATTGCAACGGCCTACTGGACGTGGCACCAGTTCCTTCAGTCGCGCGACATGGCGGATGTTGCGCCGCTGATGCTCGTCGGAGTGGTCGGCGGCCTGATCTGCGCCATGGTCACCATCTTCAAGAAAGAGTGGTCTCCGGTCACGGCTCCGCTTTACGCGCTACTGGAAGGCTTGGTGCTGGGCGGCTTGTCGGCGGTCTTCGAGTTGCGCTATCCGGGCATCGGCATCCAGGCGGTGAGCCTGACCTTCGGCACTCTGTTTGTCCTTCTCATGGCCTATAGCTCCAGACTCATCAAAGTCACTGACAAGTTTCGCCTGGGAGTCGTGGCAGCCACCGGCGGCATCATGATCTTCTATCTGCTGCAAATGGTGGTGGGATTCTTTGGCATCCATTTCATGGCCATCAACGGCAACGGCTTCATTGGAATCGGCTTCAGCCTGTTCATCGTAGCCATTGCGGCCCTGAACCTGGTGCTCGATTTCGACTTCATCGAGAGAGGCGTGCAATACGGCGCTCCCAAGTACATGGAGTGGTATGGCGCCTTCGGGATCATGGTCACCCTGGTCTGGCTCTATCTCGAAATTCTGCGACTGCTTTCCAAGACACGCAGCAGAAACTGACCCGGGTCTCCCGGAACGGGAATACGGACCGAACAAGGCGGCAAATTGCATGACCAGCGGCGATTCCGGCCGCTGGTCATGCAATTTGCGGAAACAATGGATTCCGCCCTCCCGCTTTGCGCCTGGCTCTGAACGGCACTCGCTCACCCGCGTCACCCAAGCCACTCGAGCATTTTCGATTCACTTGTCAGCATTGGAATCGCATCAAAGGTGGCTTTTTCTTAAGGGAAAAACCAGACGCGGCTGCCATGCAAGGTTTCCCTGCATCTTGGCGATTCAGCCGTGTGACTAGAACGGAGGCACTGTGTCTTTTCGCGACACGAATGAAAGCTATCCAAAAGCGGGGATAGACTGGCACATCCCATCGATTCCATCGCATGGAGTTTGGAAACCACGCGCAATGACTCCATCAAAAAAACTTTAACTTCCAGGTAGTTACTCATCATTTATGTGCATCCAAGCAAATATGTGGTAGCGTAATTCGGTTATGGACTATTCCCTTTCGTGGAGTAAGTTGTTTCCGCTAAGGCCTTTCCATGACCGGAATTCAGCGAGGAGGAAGCATGGGAGTTTCAGAGATTCTGTCCGCGATCGACCTTGAGATCGCGCAGTTGCAGAAAGCAAAAAACCTGCTCAGCGGCGCCGCCCCGAAGGGCGTAGCGGCTAGCTCCAAAAAGCCAGCGCCGGCACCAGTCGCGAAGTCTTCCAAAAAGAAGCGGAAACTTACCCCCGAGGGAAGGAAGCGCATTGCCGAGGCAGTGAGGCGGCGTTGGGCAGCACAGAAGGCGGCTGCCGCAAAGTAACCGGCTATCCGGCGGATACGAACTTGGGGCCGGAGCCGGTCCCAACCCGCGTCATCTCAGTCTGCTGGTTGGGACTTATCCACGGGCAAAAACGGCGGCTGAAGGGCGCGGGGGTGTTCCAACCCCGGACCGGCAAGCATCCGGCACAAGTTCAAGACACGGCCATTCGTCCGAACCAGCCACAGTTGCGCGTGGGTTCGGCGCAGAGCAGCAGCCGGATGCCACGGTAACTCTCAAAGGGCTCGCCAAGACAGGACCCAGGCAAACTCCAGGATGCTCAGGAGTTGGGGATTTGTATACCCATTCTCTTCCGCACTCTTGCATCGCACGGCAAGGGCCACCTTGCCGCGATGCAGGTGGACCCGTCCGATCTGCGACAACAATCCCGATACAGTAAGCTACACCTATGCCCACCGCTCACCAGGGATCCATCCATCTGTTTCGATTCGCCGGAGTTGACCTGTTTCTGCACTGGTCCTGGTTTGTCGTAGCGGCATTTGAAATCGAAAGTCGAAAAGGCCGCTACTCCTCGGTCGCCTGGAACGTGGTGGAGTATCTGGCGCTGTTCCTGATCGTGTTGTTGCATGAGTTCGGGCATGCCTTGGCTTGCCGGCAAGTCGGCGGAACCGCCAACCAGATTGTGCTGTGGCCGCTCGGCGGCGTGGCCTATGTGAATCCCCCGCAACGTCCGGGCGCCACGCTGTGGAGCATTGCGGCCGGTCCGCTGGTCAACGTGGCGCTGGTGCCGTTGCTCTTCGCGACGGTTCTGCTGAGCCGGTCGCTGGGGTGGCCGCAGGCGCTGCCGGACCTTTACCAGTTCCTGCGGACGGTCATGTGGATCAACATCTCCCTGCTCGCCTTTAATCTGGTGCCGATCTATCCCCTGGATGGCGGCCAGATCCTTCGCTCCCTGCTGTGGTTTGTTCTGGGCCGCGGGCGCAGCCTGATGGTGGCCACGATTCTCGGCCTGTTGGGCATCGTTGGGTTCTTCATCCTCGCCGTGTGGTCGCGCTCTTTCTGGTTCGGCGCGATCTCTGTGTTCATGCTGCTGAATTGTTGGGGTGGATTGAAGCACGCGCAGGACTTGCTGCGGCTTGCCCGGTTACCGCGCCGGCCGGGGTTCTCCTGCCCCAGCTGCCGCACCGCGCCGCCGCTCGGAGCTTATTGGCAGTGCAGCCTGTGCGGCCAGTCTTTCGACACATTCCAGACCTGGGGCATTTGTCCGCACTGCGCGGCCCGGTTCGGCCCCGTGATGTGCATGGATTGCGGAGAGCAGCATCCCATGAACGACTGGGCTACCGGCTCCAGCGCCGACCCGGGTGTGACCACAGTCAACTTCCCGGCGCAAGAACCGGAGCAATTGCCGCCTTCGCAAAGCTGAATCCGTACCCCGAAATCCCGGCGCTACTTCCAGCGGAAGATACGCAGCGAGACGGCGAACGGCACCACGAACCAGGCCAGCAGAATCCCCATGGGCGCCATCATGTGGCTCAGGCTCGTCCCTTGCAGCATGTTGCCGCGCAGGGCGTCGATGGCCGCCGTGAGGGGCAGCGCGCGCACCAACGGCTGAATGACCGCCGGAAAGCGCGAAGCGGAAAAGAAGACGCCGGAGAGAATCCACATGGGGAGCATGACCAGGTTCATGAGCCCGGAAGCGGCTTCCATGGTTTTGGCGCGCGACGACACCAGCAGCCCCAGCGCGGAAAAGGCCAGCGAGGTGAGTACGCAGAGGAATCCCAACTCCCAAAGCGACCCGCGAAAGGGCACGCCGAAGGCCAGCCGCGCAAAGCCCAGGAAGGCCGCCACCTCGATGACCAGCATGGCCAGCCGGGAGAGCAGGAAGGACATGAGATATTGCCAGCGCGGCATGGGAGAGGCCACAAGGCGCTTGAGCAGTTTCTTTTGCCGGGCCTCGACAATGGCAAAGCCCAGGCCCCAAATAGCCGAGCCCATCAGGTTCATGCCCAACAGGCCGGGCACCACAAAGTCGATGTAACGCGAGCCGGTCTTATGCACCAACTGGTTCTCAGACCGGACGGCGTCGCGACGGCCGGCAGCTATTTGAAGGTCGCGGTCGACCACCAGCCGCGCCGTACGCGCATCGGGATTGGTGTCGTCGTATTTATAGGCCACTCCGTCCGGCTTTTGAATGGCCAGGAGAAGGATGTTTCCCGTGGCCAGAGCGCGGGTGCCGGCGGCCTCGTCCATGGTGGCGGCGGTCAGGCCCTTGTCCGCAGCCAGGGCCTGGGTCAACTGCGTGGTGGTGGCGGCCACTTGCAGCACGTCGGCCGGGCGGTTGCGGAAGGCGATGCCCAAGCCCATGGCCAGCAGGATGGGGAAGATGAAGATCCAGAAGATGGCCTCCGGCTCGCGCCAGATGATGCGGAAGCGCGCCATGGTCAGTTGGTAGAGGCTGCTCGTTTCCAGGTTACTCATCGCGCAGATTCCTTCCCGTCAGGCGCACAAACACATCCTCAAGGGTTGCGGAGTGGGTGCGGAACTCGCTCAAGTGCAGCCCCTGGGCGCGCAGAGCGGCAAAGATGCTGGGCACCGCCGTATGGAGTTCACTGACCGAAAGCTGATGCAGCCCATCGTCTACGCGGTGCGACTGCACGCTGGGAATGGCCGTCAGCTCCGCCGCATCCACTGCGCCGCGGCCGGTATCCGCGCAGCCCGGCTCGTTGCAGCCCACGGCAAACTCCACAATATCTTCTCCGCCAACCGAGGCGATGAGTTGCTGCGGCGAGCCCAGCGCGATCACCTTGCCGTGGTCCATGATGGCGACGCGGTCGCAGAGGCGCTCGGCCTCGTCCATATAGTGGGTGGTAAGGATGATGGTGCGGCCGGCCAGCTTGAGCCGTTCCACCAGATCCCACACGTTGCGGCGCGCCTGCGGATCGAGGCCGGTGGTCGGCTCGTCCAGAAACAGCAGCTCGGGATTGCCGACCAGCGCGCAGGCCATGGCCAGGCGCTGCTTTTGGCCGCCGGAGAGGCCGCCGACGCGCGAGGAGCGCTTTTCCTCAAGCTGCGCCGTCTGGATGGATTCCTCGACGGAAAGGCCGCGCTTGAAGAAGCTGCGGAACAAGCGCAGGGTTTCTTCGACCGTCATTTTGTCGGGAAACTGGGTCTCCTGCAACTGGATGCCGATGCGCTGGCGCAGTTCTTGAGCATGATCGCGCCAGTTCAGGCCCAGCAGCTCGACCGTGCCGCTGTCGGGCGAGGTCAGCCCCTCGCAAATCTCGATGGTTGTGGTCTTTCCGGCGCCGTTTGGCCCCAGCAGGCCGAAGCACTCGCCACGCGCCACCTCCAGGTCCAGCCCGTCCACCGCCTGCACGTCGGTAAATGCCTTGCGCAGGCCGCGCAGCAGGAGCGAAGGGCCGGCGGCTGGCGTTATCACAGCAGCGCCTGCCGCAGCGTCGATTTTTGTCCCATCGGTCATGGCCCCAGAGTACCGCATTTTCCGCTTTCGTATCTTGAAGATATGAGGAACGGGCAGGCTGAACTTGGGCCGCTTTGACCTTTGCCGCAGACTCCGGTGCGGGTAAACTAGAAGCATGGCGGAGATTCAGCGCAGAAAAACACCTACGGTCAAGATTGGGCAGGTTCGCGTCGGCTGGGCGGTTCCGGTGGTCGTGCAGTCCATGACCAACACCGACACGGCGGACATTGCGGGCACCATCGAACAGGTTGCGGCACTAGCCATGGCGGGCTCCGAGATTGTGCGCGTCACGGTGAACAATGAGGAAGCCGCGGCGGCGGTTCCGTACGTTGTGGAGGGCCTGGACAAGCGCGGGCTGCGCGTCCCGATTGTGGGCGATTTTCACTATAACGGGCACCTGCTGCTGAAGAAGTTTCCGGAGACAGCGAAAGCGCTGGCCAAGTACCGGATCAATCCCGGCAACGTGTCGATTGGCCGCAGGGACGACGACAACTTCCGCATCATGATCGAGTGCGCGGTGGAGAACCAGAAGCCGGTGCGCATCGGCGTGAACTGGGGCTCGCTGGACCAGGCTCTGCTGACGAAGATGATGGACGAGAACAGCCGCCTGGAGCATCCTCTGCCGGCCAAGGACGTGATGATGGAGGCCATGGTGGTGAGCGCTTTGGACGCCGCCAAGGCAGCCGAGCACTACGGCCTGCGGCACAACCAGATTCTGCTTTCGGCCAAGGTTTCTGGCGTGCGCGACTTGATCGACGTTTATACCACCCTGGCCGCGCGCTGCGACTATGTGCTGCACCTGGGGCTGACCGAAGCCGGCATGGGGATGAAGGGCCTGGTTGCCTCCGCGGCCGGACTTGCGCCGCTGCTGCTGGCGGGCATTGGCGACACCATCCGCGTGAGCCTGACGCCCAAGCCGGGCGGCGACCGGACGGAAGAGGTGTTGGCGGCGCAGCAGGTGCTGCAATCGCTCTCCATCCGCAGCTTTATGCCGCAGGTGACCAGTTGCCCCGGATGCGGGCGGACGACGAGTACCTATTTCCAAAAGCTGGCCGAGGAGATTCAGGGCTACCTGCGCACTTCCATGCCGGAGTGGCGCAAGAAGTACCCAGGCGTCGAGGAGCTGAAGCTGGCGGTGATGGGCTGCGTGGTCAACGGCCCCGGCGAGTCGAAGCATGCCAACCTGGGCATCAGCCTGCCCGGCACCTTCGAGGAGCCCAAGGCCCCGGTCTACATCGACGGCAAGTTCTCCACTACCCTGCACGGAGACACCATCGTGGCCGACTTCCAGCAGATTCTGGACAACTACGTCGAGAGCCACTACGGGCAGGGCGCATAAAGCAGGCAGTGAGAGGAGGCGCGATGGAATGTCTCTCTCGAAATGAAGGTAACCAAGGCCCCGGCAAAGTCCGGGGGCCTTTTTTGTGTGCCGCTCAAAGCAGCTTCTCTTGAGCCGGAACGCGGGCTCGACAACGCCATACCGCTGAGTAGCGCTCAAAGGGGCTGCCGATCAGTGCTATACTGCTCAGCATGATGATCATTACGGCTGCTCGTGATCATTATTTTGACTATTCTCGCTATTCATGAGATCTCGCTAACAAGAATGATCTGCGCTGCCTGAGCCGGGCGCAGAGGCAATTTTTTCCTGACCGCTACAGAATCCGAATCCAGCGCATTTCACAACGATGCGTTCAACCCATGTGACAACCTCCGAGAGGTGAATCTTTGAAAGCATTTCATCTGCGGTATTCAGTCCCGTTTCTCTTCCTTTTGTTCGCGGCTTTGACGTATGCCCCCGCGATTCACGCACAAGGACAAAACTCGCTTCCAGTGATGCCCATGCCCAAGCATGTGGTGCCGGGAGAGGGACAATTCCTGATCGATAACAGCTTCAGCATTGGCCTGGAAGGATATACAGATTCCCGTCTGACGCTGGGCACGCATCGCTTTCTGAACACCCTCTCGCGCGAAACCGGGTTTCGGTTCTCGGACGCGGTACAGGCCCGTCCTGCCCGTTTCACGATCAAGACAGCCGGGGCCAGTGAGCCGGTACAGAAATTGGGGGAGGATGAGTCGTATCACCTGGAGATTTCAACGACTCAGGTGCAATTGACAGCGCCGAATCCCTTGGGCGTGCTGCACGGCCTGCAAACATTTCTGCAACTGGTAAGGATCACGCCCAAGGGCTTCAGCGCGCCCGCGGTCACCATCGACGACCAACCCCGTTTCCCATGGCGCGGGCTGATGATCGATTCCGGACGGCACTTCATGCCTGTTTCCGTGATTGAACGCAACCTGGACGGGATGGAAGCCGTCAAGATGAACGTCTTCCATTGGCATCTTTCGGAAGACCAAGGCTTCCGCGTGGAAAGCAAGCAATTTCCACTGTTGCAGGAGAAAGGCTCCGGCGGACTTTACTATACGCAGAAGCAGATCGGCGAGGTCATCCAGTATGCGCGGGACCGCGGCATTCGCGTGATTCCCGAGTTCGACATGCCCTGCCACATCACCGCGTTGCTGACAGGTTATCCGCAACTGGCCAGCGGGACAGGGCCGTACCAGATCATCGACAAATGGGGCGTATTTGACCCCTCGCTGGATCCCACCCGGGAAAGCACCTATCAGTTTCTCGATCGGTTGATTGGCGAAATGGCAACGCTCTTTCCCGATGCCAACTTCCATGTCGGCGGCGATGAATGCACCGGAAAAGAGTGGGACGCCAACCCACGCATCAAAAGCTTCATGAGTGAGCATGGACTGCAAAGCAATGCGGCGCTGCAGGTCTATTTTGCGAAGAGGGTGCAGAAGCTGGTCACCGGTCACCACAAGATCACGGAAGGTTGGGATGAGGTGCTGCAACCCGATACGCCCCGTGATGTTGTGATTCAATCGTGGCGCGGACCGACAGGCCTGGCTCAAGCAGCGCGACAGGGAAATCGCGTTCTGCTTTCGAACGGATACTACATCGACCTCAACCAGTCCGCGGCGCAGCATTATCTGGTCGATCCACTGGGAGGCGAGGGTGCCTCACTTACCGCGGAACAAAAGGCGCTGGTCCTTGGCGGCGAAGCCACGATGTGGAGCGAGTTGGTTACTCCGGAAAACATCGACAGCCGCATCTGGCCTCGTACAGCAGTTATCGCTGAGCGACTGTGGTCACCACAGGAACTCCGGGACGTGGACTCGATGTACGAACGGCTTGCTGTCATTTCGCAGAAACTCGAATACTACGGCCTGGAGCATCAATCCTCCACCCCCTTCATGCTGCAACGCATGAGCGGCGAGGCAGACCCGCAGCCTTTGAAGGTTCTGGCGGCAACCGTCCAACCTCCCGAGGGCTATACGCGGGAAGGGTTGAAAGAGTATTACAGCTTTACGCCGCTCAACCGGCTTGTCGATGCGGTTCCTCCGGAAAGTGAGACGGCGCGGAAATTCAACAACCTCACCAAGCTCATTGCTGCCGGAAAAGCTTCTCCCGCACAGTGGCAAGAGGCCAGGAATTGGCTCGTGCTTTGGCGTGACAACGACGCCAAACTGCGGCCTTTACTGGAATCGTCGGAGCTTACCGCAGAATTGATCCCGGTATCGCACACCTTGTCTGAGGTAGCGGCGATCGGTCTGCGGGCGCTGGATGATCTCGAAAACCATCGCGCGGCCGACACCGCCATGGCGCAGAACAATGTGCAGATGCTGGAAGCCGCCGCAAAGCCAGAAGCAGTATTGATCGATATGGTTGCGCCATCGGTTGAATTGCTTGTGAAGGCAACCAGCACCAAGTAGAACGGCCCTTCCCTTCATGGCGCCTTTTCAGTGCAACACAAGTTGGAGTCAAGCGCCATCGACACGAGTGACTTCGGTTTTCCGCAAGGAAAGCCGAAGTCGCTCAGGGTTTGAGCATCCAGCCATTCTGCCCGCCTGCATCTGAAACGGCTTCATCCGGAATAGGGTGAACCCGCACTTCCCTTCCCGCCCAAATCGCGCTAGGATTTCCGCAATCTTCCGCGGAGATGATTTATGCCCCTGCGCAGTCTGCATTGGCTCGTGCTGTTTGCCCTGGCTGCGCCTCTGACAGCCTTTGCCGGTGCGCCCAAGGCCTGCGTGACCGCCGATGAAGCCACTCAACTCCTCAACAAAGAGGTCTGCGTCACCGCGCACATCTACGACGTGGTGGAGTTGCCCGACGGGACGCGCTTTTTGGACGTCTGCACGCCCGAGACGCCGGACGAGCGCTGCCGCTTCACCGTGATGAGCCTGCGGGAAGACCGCGACGAGGTGGGCGAACTGCGCAAGTACCGCGACATGGACGTGCGGATTCGCGGCATCGTGCGGCCCATGCACGGGCGTTCGGGGATGGTGCTGAGCCATGCACGCCAGTTCTACGGCGGGCCGCCCAAATTCAAGCCCAACCCACGATTGATGCGCGGCTTCAATGCCGACCAGAGCCGCCCGGCCATCGGCGATCCCAACCTGCGCCCGCAGGGCGGGCGGCGCGCCTTCATGAATTCGCGGGAGCAGGAAACGCGGCCTGCCAAGTAAGGGCGCCTGCAAGGGGCCAACTCTTCCACCACCAGCGGATGGCGTTGCGGCGCAGGCCACTGAGGAAAGAGTTCTGCGTCACAGCACATCCCGGTGCACCAGCGCTCCGTTCAGGGAAGCAACTCCCCTTCGGCCGGGTCTTCCAGCAGTGGGGCAAAGCGCGCTCCGGCCAGAAGAATGACGCAGGAGATGACCAGGAAGATCAGCGTGGCGCCCAGCCCAATGCTCAGATTAGAGTGGTCGGAGATGGCGCCAATGATCTGCGGCGAAAATGAGTCGCCAAAGAAATGGATGCAGAACAGGTTGAAGGAAATGGCCGTGGCGCGAATGGGCGCTGAAACCGAGTTCACAATGGCCGCGTTGAGCGGGCCGGTGTTCAGGAAAAGGAAGAACTCGGCGGCAAACAGCGACGGAATGGCCCAGCCGTGCGGCCCGAAGAACACCAGTGCGCCGAAGGGCAGGGTGAGGGCCACGCTCCAAAAAGAGAGCAGGTAAAGCGCCCTGTGGTCAGTGCGCAGCCAGCGCTGTGCCACCCAACCGCCGATCAGGGTTCCGGCAATGCCGTCGACCACCGTGATGGCGCTGACCACCAGGCTGGCGTCTCCAACCGAAAGCCCGGCAGTGCGATGCAGAAAGGTGGGCACCCACGCCGAAATGCCGCCCATGGCGAAGGTCAGTGTCGCCAGCCCCAGGGTCGCCGTCAGGTAAGCGGGGTTGCGGAAGAGGCCCAGAACGGTGGCACGCTTGGCCGTGGGCTGGACCCGGTCGCAGGCTCCGCGCTCGGGTTCGCGCCCCAGCCAGCCGTACAAGGCGGCAATCGCCAGGCCGGGCAGCGCGCAGAGCAGGAAAGGCGTGCGCCATCCCCACAGCGTGCCCAGTTCTCCGCCCGCCAGGTAGCCCAACGCCGCGCCCACGGGAATGGCGAGATAGAAGAGGGAGAGGATGCGATTGCGATCGCGCTCGGGAAAGAAGTCGGCCAGCACCGCCGGGGCAAAGATGCCGAAGGTGGCCTCGCCCACGCCCACCAGCGCGTGGCGGATGTAGAGCGTCCAGTAGCCGTGCACCCAGGCCGTGCCCAGCGTCGCCAGGCTCCACAACACCGCGCCGGCAATGATGAGCGGCTTGCGCCGGAAGCGGTCTCCCAGCCAGCCGGTCAGCGGAGCCGTGATCATGTAGAACACGAACAGCGCGGTGGTCAGCGCGCCCATCTGCTGGTCGGTGGAGTGAAATTCGCGCTGGATCAGGGGTTGGGCGCCGGGCAGAATGTAGCGGTCGATGTAATTGAGCAGGTTGAGCCCAATGAGCAAAAGAACCGTCCCCAAAGCGGGGTGAATGCGCGGGCGGAGTGGCTGGGTCATGGTAGACAAAAGGCTTTGAACCCGTGGAGACGAACGGAAGTACAAGAAATATCACACAGGGCGTGGAATTTCCCAACGTTCGCCGCCAGGAACCTCCATCAAGGGGAGACCGCAGCCGGAGAAATCACAAGAATGGTGGGGATATAAAACCAACCTGGGTGCGATGGAGTCGCGCCCAGGAGGGGGGGTACCTGTGAAGTTTGTGGGTCGTCTTTGTGCGGATCAGGCTTTGTCTTCCGGCCGGGGCCAGCGGGCTTCCACGGTGGTGCCGATGCCGCCGCGGGGGCGGAACACGCCGTGGACCACGGCCCAAACCGGGTCGCAGGCCTTGACCACGTCGTCCAGCACCTGGTTGACGATGTTTTCCTGGAAAATTCCCAGATTGCGGTAGCTGAACAGATACTCCTTCAGCGATTTCAGCTCCAGGCAGCGGTGGCGCGGCATGTAGCGAATGGTCAGAACGCCGAAGTCGGGCAGTCCGGTCTTGGGGCAGACCGAGGTCATCTCCGGATCGTCGATCAGAATCTCGTAGCCTTGAAACTGGTTCTGCCAGGTCTCGATTGCGGGGAAGGCAAAGTCAAGGCCGGCCTTGGCGTGGGTGTCGGTATAACGCGGTTCTAGAGCCATCCTTCGATTGTACGGATTTGAGGTTTTACTCGCCAGTTCCGGCCCAGGCGCATTTTCCTGCGCCCCGGGGGCGAGTTCCGGAGTCCTATATACTGACTCTGGTTAGATGAATGACTGAAGAGAAAAAGCAAACGAACCGGCTCTGGATTTGGATAGGCGCAGCCGTCCTGATCATCATCGTCTTCTTTGCGGCACGGTCCCTCACACGGGATCGTCTACCGGTGCGCGCAGTGCAGGCCGGACACGAAGAACTGGTCAATACGGTCAGCACCAACGGACGCGTGGAGCCAGAAGTCAATTACGAGTTTCACAGCCCCCTCTCGACCAGCGTGAAAGCGGTTTATGCGCAGCCGGGCGACGTGGTGCCGGCGGGCAAACTGCTGCTGGCGCTAAACGATGTGGAAGCGCGCGCCCGTGTGGCAACCGCCGAGAGCGGGGTCAAGACAGCTCAGGCAGCCCTTGAAGCAGCAACCCACAACGGAACCCAGCAGGAGCGGCAGATGGCGGCGGGCGACTTGTCCCGCGGCACCCTGGAGCGCGATCAGGCGCGCCGGGATCTGAACACGCTGGTCAAACTGAACTCGACCGGCGCGGCTTCGGCCAGCGAGGTGGCCGCGGCCCGTCAGCGGATGGAATCGGCGGAAACCAGCCTCCAGGCAGCCGAACAGGGAGCGCACAACCGCTATTCCGCGGCCGAAGTGGCGCGGGCAAAGGCCGGTCTGGCCGACGCGGAAGCCAATCTGGCGGCGGCGCGGCAGGTGCAGGCGCAGATGTCGATTCATGCCCCCATCGCCGGAACCATCTATAGCCGGAATGCCGGCCCCACGGAGTATGCCGAAGCGGGCAAGCTGCTGATGCAAATGGCGGACCTGCGCCATGAGCGGGTACGCGCCTATTTTGACGAGCCGGAGATCGGCCGCCTGGCCGTGGGCCAGACCATTCTGATCAAGTGGGACGCCAAGCCGGGCCACGTGTGGCACGGGCACATTGTGCGCACCCCCGTCACGGTTATTACCTACGGCACGCGCACGGTGGGCGAAGTGCTGGTTCAGATTGACGACGTGGACGGTGATCTGCTGCCCGACACCAACGTGACCGTCACGGTGACCACTTCGCGCGAAGAAAACACCTTGAGCCTGCCCCGCGAGGCGCTGCACTCAGAGAACGGAAAGCCCTACGTCTACAAGATCGTGAACAACGGTCTGGTACGGACTCCGGTAACCACAGGAACCATCAACCTGACCCAGGTGGCCATTCTCTCCGGAATCAAGGTGGGCGACTGGGTGGCAACCGGGACGGCCAATGGACAGCCCTTGCAGGAGGGCATTCCGATCAAGGTTGTGCGGTGAGGATGCCTCTTCCAGCGGGACGAGTTGTGCCGGCCGTAGCGCTGGCGGTAGCCGTGTCGATTGCTGCCTTTGCCGAAGCCCCTCGGGATCCGGTGGCCCAGGCCAATGCGGCGCTCCAGGCTGGCGAGGCAGACAAGGCGCTGGCCCTGCTTCAATCCTCCAACGCGGGCGTGGCCGAGGCGCACAATCTGAAGTGCCGTGTACGCTTGACGCTGGAACAGTGGGACGCCGCCGCCAACGAATGTCAGCAGGCTGTGAATCTGGACGGACAGAACTCCGGCTATCATCTGTGGCTGGGCCGGGCATTGGGCGAAAAAGCCGACCGGGCTTCGTTTATGAGCGCCTATTCGCTGGGCAAGCGGGTGCGCCAGGAGTTTGAAGAAGCGGTCCGGCTCAATCCGCGCAATGCCGAAGCGCTGGCGGACCTGGGCGAGTTCTACTATGCAGCCCCCGGAGTGGTGGGCGGCGGCGCCGGAAAGGCCGAGGGCGTTGCGGCGCAGATGGAGAAGGTGGACGCGGCGCGGGCTCATGAACTGCGTGCCCGGATTGCCGAGGAGCGCAAGGACTACGGCACGGCGGAGCGGGAGTTCAAGCAGGCGACCGCGGCCAGCGCGCATCCGGCGTTCCAGTGGATGACTCTGGCCAGCTTCTATCGCCGCCGCGAACGCTGGACCGAGATGGTGTCGGCGGTACAGAGCGGGATAAGCGCTGCGCAGCGGGATAAGCACGCCGGGGTTGCGCTCTACAACGGAGCATCGACGCTAACCCGGGCTAACCGTGAACCCGCGCTGGCAGCCAAAATGCTTGAGATGTACCTGGCCGGCACGGTGAAAACCGAAGAGGCTCCGGCGTTTGTGGCGCACGTCCGGCTGGCGCGCCTGAAACAACAACTCGGCGATGCCGAAGCCGCACAGCGGGAACGGGCGGCGGCTGTGGCCCTGGCCCACGAATACAAGCCCGCACTGGATACCAAGCATTGACCGGACGATCGAACGTGAAAGCACGATGCAACGCGCGCTCCGCATGGGCGCCCCTCCTTTTTGGAATGGCGCTTGCGGCAACGTCTGCCCTTCTGCCGGCACAGGTCTCGCTGACCACGGTGGTCGACCTGGCCCAGCGCAACAGCAGCCCGGTCAAACTGGCCCAGGCCGATGTTCTGAAGGCTCAGGCGGCGCTCTCCAAGACCAAGGATGTGTTCATGCCGAGCGCGATGCTCGGCTCGGGACTTCCCGCATTCCCTTCGGTTGGCTTCACCGGAGGGGTGCCTTCCATCCTGACCGGAACCATCCAGTCGCTGGTTTTTGATCTTCCCCAGAAGCAGTACATCGATGCGGCGCGCGCCGGTCTCAAAGCTGCCGCGCTCAACTTGAAGGATGCTCGCGAACAGGTAGCCCTGGACGCTTCGACCACGTATATCGAACTCGACACGGTGGACCGCGAACTGGAAGCCGCACAAAGTCAGGAGGCCTTTGCGGAGCATCTGGTCAAAATCGAGCAGGAGCGCACCGAGGCGGGGGTCGATCCGCTGAGCGATCTGTTGCAGGCGCAACTGACGGCGGCCCAGCTCAAGCTGCGGCATCTGCACCTGAAAACGCGCGCCGCCTCTCTCGCCAAACAACTCTCCGTGCTCACCGGGCTCCCTGTCGGCTCCATCACTCCAGATCGCGCCTCCATTCCTGAGATTCCCCAGGTCCACGCCGATGAGCCCCAACACGGCACCTTCGGCATCGCATCCGCGCAAATGCTGGCCCGTTCCAAACAGAAGGTGGCGCGCGGCGATTCGCTGAGCGGACTCTTTCCGCAGATCGTCTTCAACGCGCAGTACATCCGCAGCACCACGCTGCTGAACAACGCCGACGATTACTATGCCAAGCACATCCCGGCCAACAACTTCAGTTCGGGATTCTCGATACAGATCCCAATTTTCGACATCAGTCACCTGGCCAAAGGCAAAGAGTCGACAGCCGATGCCCTTCGCTCCACCATTGAGGCCGAGCAAGCCCAGCGGCAAAGCGAGATTCAGATCGCGGAGTTGACCGGCAGCCTGCGCGAGTTGGATGCCGAGGCGGAGATCTCCAGCCTGAAGCAGCAGATTGCCAATGAGCAGATCCAGGCCGTGCGGACGCAGCTCGAACTGGGCAACGGTGCTGGCAGCGGACCGGCAGCGGCACCGCAGCTCACGCCCAAGGCCGAACAACTGGCCCTGATCGACGAACGGCAGAAATTCCAGGATGCTCTGGATGCCGGATTTGACCTGAGCAAGGCCCGGCTGAGCCTGTTGCGCGCGCTCGGTCACATGGAAGACTGGCTGCACGAGCTCCACGCCAAATAGCCATCCGGCGGCCGCCTGCCGCCCGAAAACTGCCGGAATGATAGAATCGAGGGGATGCCTATGCCTCTAAAGACGCTGTTCCTGAACCCGCCTTCGTTTGAGAATTTCGACGGTGGCGCGAGCTCGCGCTGGCCCGCTACGCGCGAGATTGAATCCTACTGGTATCCGGTTTGGCTGACCTACCCGGCTGGCCTGCTGGAGGGTTCGCGCCTGCTCGACGCGTCGCCCCACCACGTCTCCGCGGAAGAAACCATCAAGATCTGCAAGGATTACGAGTTCCTGGTGCTGTTCACTTCCACGATGGGCTGGAAGAGCGATCAGCATCTGGCTGTGGCCATCAAGGCAGCCAATCCGTCGCTGCGCATCGCCTTTGTTGGCCCCCCGGTGACCACCGACCCGGATCGCGCCCTGAACGAGTGCCCCGCGATCGACTTTGTCTGCCGCCGCGAGTTCGACTACTCGGTGGTCGAGTTTGCCCAGGGCAAGCCGCTCAATGAGATTCTCGGCATCAGCTACAGGCTGGACGGCCAGATCGTGCACAATCCCGACCGGCCACAGGTCGAAGACCTGGACGCCATGCCCTGGGCGACCAAGATCTACAAACGCGACCTGGACGTGACGCGCTACAGCGTGCCCTTCCTGCTGCACCCGTTCATCGCGCTCTACTCCACGCGCGGCTGCCCGGCGCAGTGCACCTTCTGCCTGTGGCCGCAGACCCTCAGCGGTCACGCCTGGCGCAAGCGCTCCACCGACGATGTGGCCGCCGAACTGGCCTGGGCCAAGCAGAACTTCCCCGGGGTCAAGGAATTCTTCTTCGACGACGACACCTTCAACATCCAGAAGGCGCGCACCGTCGAGCTGTGCGAAAAGCTCAAGCCGCTCCACATCACCTGGAGCTGCACCTCGCGCGTCACCACCGACCGCGAAACGCTCAAGGCCATGAAGGACGCCGGCTGCCGGCTGCTGATTGTGGGCTTTGAGTCGGGCGATCCGCAGATCCTCAAGAACATCAAGAAGGGCGCCACCGTCGAGCGCGCGCGCGCCTTTGCCAAGGACTGCCACGAGTTGGGCCTCACCGTCCACGGCGACTTTGTGCTGGGCCTGCCCGGCGAAACCAAGGAGTCGATCCGCAACACCATCAACTTCGCCAAGTCGCTGGACGTAGAAACCATTCAGGTCTCCATCGCCCACGCGCTTCCCGGCACCGAGCTCTACGATTACGTCAAAGACAACGGGTTCATGACGAATGCCACGTCCATGAGCGATGAAGGCGGCCACCAGTTGGCGCACATCGAATACCCCGGCCTGCCCGCCGACTACGTGCTGGAAATGGTCCACCGCTTCTACGACGAGTACTTCTTCCGGCCCAAGCAGGCTTTCCGCGTGGTCTGGAAGGCGCTTTTGAATCGCGATCTTGGCCGTCTCTACGTCGAAGCCAAGTCGTTCCTCAAGCTGCGCTCGCAGCGCAACAAGATGGTCAAGACGGCGCGCAGCCACCAGGCCGATCCGCCGGCTCCCGCGGGTGCTGGCGCCTAAAGCGCTAAAGCGCTGGCCAGGTTCATCTTATCGAGGGCGGCGCCGATGCGGCCGCCCTCTTATCTTTTCAGGGGACTGCAAGACTCTCATGGCTCATCACAAACTTTCGGCGTGGCAATACACGGTGCTGGGATTGGTTGCCGTGTCTGCTCCGTTGGGCGATACCTGCCTGTCGCGCGGCATGACCAACCTGCCGGCCATCTCCCTGGCCCATCCGCTTTCGCTGATCGGCGCGGTCTTCACTCCCTGGATCGCCATCGGCATCCTGCTGCTGATCGGCTTTTTCGCCAGCTACCTGACTGCCCTGTCCTGGGCCGACCTGACCTATGTGCTCCCGGCCACGGCCTTCGGCAACGTGATTGTCGCGCTGTTCGCGCGCTTCTGGCTCAACGAGCCGATCTCCATGCAGCGCTGGGCAGGCATTGCCCTCATCACTATCGGCGTTGGCTTTGTGGCGCAGGGCCCGTCGCTGACCGAGCGGCCCGCCCCCGACTCCGCAGTGGAGGACATCGACCCGGCCAATGCCGTTGAGGAGGAGCAGGTACGATGATGATTCTCAACGCCGCACCGGCTCCCGGCCCCTGGACCGCCACCGCCATGATCACCGCCATCGTGCTCAGTTCCACCGCCGGTGAAGTGCTGACCGCCTCGGCCATGAAGTCCATCGGCGACCTCGATGACATTCGCGCCGTTTCAGGGATGAAGGGCGCCATTCGCGCCGTCGTCACCTGCCCCAGGTTTTATGCCGGGGTCAGCTTTCTGGCCATCTCCTTCTTTTCCCTGCTGTTTGCGCTGAATCACCTGAACTTGAGCCTGGTGGCGCCCGCCTCCGCCTCGCTCACGCTGGTCACCAACGCCATCGCCGCCAAGTTTTTCTTGAAAGAGAATGTGGACCGCCGCCGCTGGACCGCCGCCGTGCTGGTCTGCGTCGGCGTCTACTTCCTGGCGCATTGACAACAGAGATCAGGGGTCAGAGATCAGCAAGGCTGCCCCGTACCCATCTTTGCGATTTCATTCTGGCGAAAAGGTGGGAGGACATACCCTCTGAGCGGAATTCTTCGAGACTTACGAGAGAAGCCGCATGAGTCCCGTCGGCTTCAAATCCGCATCCAGAAAACTCCGCGGCTCGCCAAGGCTTGCGCAAACCGCTTCCGCTGCCAGATGCCCCGACCGCGCCGCGCTCTCCATAGTCGAGGGCCAGCCGGTAGCCGTCCAGTCGCCGGCCAGAAAACAGTTGGGCCACGGAGAAACGGCCGTGGGCCGCGCGCTATCGATGCCCGGCGGCACGCCAAACGTGGCGCGCACTTCCTTCACCAGGGCGGCCTTCTCCAGCTTGGCTTCTTTCACCAACGGGAAGAACTCAGCCAGCTCACTGACTGCCTGCGTAATGGCCTGCTCGCGCGGCAGCGCGGCAAACGTGCGCGAGGTGCTCACCACCAGTTCCAGGTAGCTGCCCTTCCCTTTGCGACCGGGTTGCAGGCGGCTCTTGTTGTACATCCAGTGGATCTCGCGATCCAGCAACACCGCATGGTCCAGCGTGGTGATCTCGCGGTCGAACCACAGGTGCACACTGCAGATGGGCCAGTGCTCATGGCGCTCCAGCTGGTGCGCCAGCGCCTCGGTTCCCTCCATGGGAGGCATCTCCGGCAGCAATTTGGCGGTGGCCTCAAAGGGCATCGCCAGCACCAGCAGGTCCGAAGTCAGCGTGCCGGTACGCGTGCGGATCGTCCATTGCCGCGTCGCCTCGTCCCAGCTCGCCGACTCCACGCTGGTATGGAACAGAATTGTCGCCTCGCGCTGCTCCAGAAACTGCTGCGCGCCCGCATACAGATCGCTCAGCGGCACGGTGCTCATGCCCATGCTGCCTGCAAAGGCCGAGTTCATGAACAGTTCGCGGATGACCTTGGCCGCATAAGGCATCGCGATGGAATCGATCTCCGCGTTCAGGGCGCTGGCAATCACCAACCGCCAAAAGTGATTCAACGCGCCTTCGGTCTGTCCGTGACGCCGGAGCCAGTCGCCCAGGCTCTCGGTTGAGTCGCTGGGAACCGGCCGCATCAGCGCGGCAAAGGCCCTCGCCAGCGCGATCTTGTCACCCAGCGTGAAAGCATGTGCCGCTAGCAGCTTGGGAAGTCCGTGCAGCGGCGCAGGCAAGCCCGACGGCCCCAGCGGCGAACGCCTTCCGCCCGGCTCGATCATGGTCATCTCGCTGGTCCAGTGGATACGGTCCGCCACGCCGATGCGGCGGTAGAACCCGCTGAGATTGGTGCAGCAGCCAAACAGCACATGCTGGCAGTTGTCGATGACCTCGTCCACGCCCGGATGCAGATAGGAGCTGGCTCGCCCGCCCAGGTAGCCGCGCCGCTCCACCAGTTGCACGCGCAGCCCAGCCTCGGCCAAGGCGCACGCCGCGCTCATGCCGGCCACACCGCCGCCGATTACGGTTACGGCCTTCCCGGATTCCTGCTCAGAAGCGCTCAAGGTTTCTTCCTGTTCCCGCGATCTTGCTAGGCCAACAGCCGCGCCAAAGTCAGGCGCACCACGCCCACCGCCATGATGCCGAGCTTCTTCGCCATGGGCACGCTGGCGCGGCAGGAAAACACGTCGTAGTCCGCCTTCTCGATCCGCTGCAGCAGCCCATGATAGATCGAAACCAACACCCACAGGGCAGGACGGCTCTCGGCATCGATCAGCGGCAGCAGTTGCTGTGCGGACGTGTAAAACTCTTCTGCTCGCTGGCCAAGAGCGGCCAGCAGGGCGCGCTCCTCGGCCGTCGGCGGAATTCCCGACTTGCGATGGACGAGCGAGTCCACAGAAACGCCGTGGGCCGCCAGATCTTCCAACGGCAGATAGACGCGGTTGCGATCCGCATCCTCGGCCACGTCGCGCAGAATGTTGGTCAGTTGAAAAGCAATGCCCGTCTGCTCGGCCAGTTTCTCCGCGCCCGGGTCGGAGTAGCCGAAGATGCGGATGCAGACCAGTCCCACCACCGACGCCACCAGGTAGCAATACCGGTAGAGATCGTCGAAGGTGGCGTAGGTGTCCGGCGCATCGCTTCCGGCCTGATCCAGGTCCATGGTCACGCCGGCCACCAGTTCGTCCAGCAGGTTCAGCGGAATGTTGTAGCGCTCGGTGGCGTCGCGCACCGCCAGAAACACCGGGTCAGAGGAGTCTCCGCCGTGGCAAACGCCGCGCCAGTTGGCCAGCCACGCATCCAAACGGCGGCGGCGCTCCTCGATGGGCAGCGTTTCATCGTCGGCTAGGTCGTCGGCCTTGCGCATGAAGGCGTAAATGGCGCAGATCGCATTACGGCGCGGTTTGGGCAGCGCCACAAACGCATAGTAGAAATTCTTGGCCTCGCGCCTGGCGATGTCCCGGCACATCGCATACGCGCCTTCCAAACGCAGTTCGTCCACGATCAGTGCGTAGCTCAAGCGGCCTTCCCTTTTGCGCTTCCGCTGCGGATCAGGCCGAGACCGGGCAGCAACTTGCCCGTGACGGCGCGCAGCGCCAGCGCCAGTTTGGTGCCCTTCGAAATGGCTGGCCGGTCGCTCAGCACGTCGTAGTCGCGCCGTTCAATGGCGCGCAGAATCTCGAGGCCTCCGCGGTTGAACAGGTCCAGGTCCAGCGCCAGGTCGCGGCCCACCATGCCAATCAGTTCCAGCCCCTCTTCGAAGAGCCCGCGGGCATAATCGACCTCGCAGCGGAGCAGCGCGCGAAATTCCTCGGTAGCCACACCGCCGGCAATCGTCTCGTCGGTCACGCCAAAGTCGCGCATATCGTCCTGCGGAATATAGACGCGGCCCTTGGGATAGTCCACCCGCACATCCTGCCAGAAGTTGGCCAGTTGCAGCGCCGAGCAGGTGGCGTCGGACAGGCGGAATTTCTCTTCATCGGCCTCGCCGCAGGCGTAAAGCACCAACCGGCCCACCGGGTTAGCCGAGTAGCGGCAGTAGGCCAGCACGTCCTGCATGCTGGCGTAGCGCGTCACCGTCTGGTCCTGGCGAAAAGCCGTCAGCAAGTCGGCAAAAGGTTGTTTGGGAATGGAGCAGGCGCGGATAGTCTCGGCCAGCGCCACAAACACAGGATGGCTGGCCCGGCCCTCGTAGCAGGCGTCCAGCTCGCGCTCCCAAAAATCCAGCAGCGCCAACGCCACGGAGCGGTCGCCCACCTCATCGCCCAGATCATCGGAAACGCGGCAATAGGCGTAGATCGAGTGGAAGTGCGGCCGCAGCGCAGCCGGCAGAAACCACGAGGCCACATGAAAATTTTCGTAGTGCGATTCGGCCAGTTGCTTGCACCAGGCACGGGCCTCGGCCAGCGTGGGCGCAACTGCGGGGATACGATAGCTGGCCGGCAGCGCGGCCCAGCCGCGCGCCATCAATTCTTCGTTTTCCGGTTGCCCGGTTGCGGTGGTCATATGCGTCGCCTCAGGGCACAATGGCGGTCTTGATTTCGCTGCTCCGGTTCATCAGCTTCTCAAAAACGCGGTTGAGTTCGTAGAGGTGGGCGTGGCCGGTGATGAAGGCTCCCGCCTGAAATTTTCCGCCGGCAATCAGATCCAGCGCCTTGCGGCAGATGGCCGGAGTGTGATGGAACGTGGCGCGCAAGGTGATGTTGCTGTAGTGGATTCGGTTGGTATCGAGCGAGACGTGGGTGCCGGCGGCGCATCCGCCGAAAAAGTTCACCGTGCCGCCCTTGCGCACCAGCTCAACGGCTTCCTGCCAGGCCTCGGGCACGCCGACCGCCTCAATGGCAATATCCACGCCCTGATTCTTCAACGTCAGCGCGCGCGTTTCTTTGATGGCGGTGCGGATGTTGGCCGTCTGCACCACGTGGGTCGCGCCCAACTGCTTGGCCGCCTCCACCTGGCCATCGTGCTTCACGATGGCAATCACCTTGCAACCTGCCAAGGCAGCCACATGCAGAATCATCAACCCGAGCGGGCCGCCGCCGATCACGGCCACGGTGTCGCCGGGATGGGGATGCGAATCTTCAAACCCGTGCACAGCGCAGGCCAGCGGCTCGGTCAGCGCCGCGTGCTCCAGCGGCACATGGTCGGGAACGTGCAGCGTATTCTTGGCCACAATGCGGGCCGGAATGCGGATGAACTCGGCATACGCGCCATTGTTGAACAGCAGGTCGTCGCAAAGATTTTCCTGGCCGTGGTCACAAAAATAGCAGTGGCCGCAGGGCGCGGAGTTCAGCGCCACCACCCGGTCGCCCGGGACAAAATCCGTCACGCCCTCGCCCGCCTCAACAACGGTTCCAGCCAGTTCATGGCCGAACAGCGCAGGAGGCACAATCATGCGCGCGTGATACCCGCGGCGAAAGACCTTCAGATCGGTTCCGCAGGTCAGCGCGGCGCCCACGCTGACAATCAACTCGCCCGGCGCAGCTTCCGGCACCGGCACCCGTTCAATGCGTATATCTTCGCGACCGTGGAGGATTGCGGCCTTCATGGTTGTTGCCATCAGGTTCCTCCTAATTCTTTCCCGCGCCAGAGACAGGCTCAATCATAATCTTCATGGAGTCCGCCTTGGGGTGCGAAGCGATGTCGATGGCCTCCCTCGCCTTTTCCAGCGGGAAGCGGTGCGAAATCAGTTGCGTCAGATCGAATCCGTTGCGATAGCCGCCGAAGATCAGATCGGTCACCTCGTCCAGAATCGCGGCCGAGGCCGAGTACGAACCCAGCAGGGTCTTCTCGTCCATACACACCGCGCCGGGGTCGATGGTGACCTCTCCGTGCTGGGTCTGGGCAAACAGCATCACCTTGCCGCCGTGCCGGGCGGCGTCCATGGCAGTCTTGATCAGCGCGTTGGCGCCTACGGCCAGAATCACGGCATCTGCGCCGCGCCCCTCGGTTTCCTTCTTGGTCCGCGCCACCACGTCCTCGGCGCCCGCATCGATGGGATTGTGCAGCCCAAACTTCGCCGCCAGGGCGTGCCGCTCGGGATAAAGATCGGAAGTAAGAACCCGCGCCCCGGTGCGGCGGGCCAGCGCAGCCAGCAGCAGGCCGATGGGGCCCTGTCCAATCACCAAAACGGTCTCGTCCGGAGCCAGATTGAGCAGTTTGACGCCCTTCAGGCAGGTATTCACCGGCTCAATAAAGGCCGCCTGCTCAAAGGGCACGTCGTTGGGAATCCGCACCACACCGCGGTTGGCCACGATCCAGTCCGCCACCCGGATGTACTCGGAAAAGCCGCCGCCGGAGGGTTCCATGCCCGCCGTGGCACCCACTTTTTTGTATTGCAGGCATTGCGCCGGGGTGTTCTTGCGGCAGTAGTAGCACGTGCCGCAGGGGATGTGGTGGAACACCATCACCCGCTCGCCCAGTTTGAAGTTCGTCACGCCCGCGCCCATCTTCACGATGGTGCCCGCCATCTCATGTCCAAAGATGCGCGGCGCCGAGTGGGAGCCAGTACTAATCTTCTTGAGATCGGTGCCGCACACGCCGCAAGTGGCGATTTTGACCAGCAACTCGCCTGGGCCGATGGTGGGAACAGGGACGATTTCCAGGCGCAGGTCGTTCTTGCCGTGGTACACAACGGCCCGCATGGTGGCAGGGAGGCACGCCTCTCTCTCGTTTTCAACGTCTGCAGTTTGGATAGGCATTACGCTTCCTGATAAGTCCTTTGTCGTCCAGAATATCGAGCAGAGTCTCCCTGATGCCTTGGACGGCCTTTCTACTATTTTCGCCCATCCGGATCAATGCAGGCCAGTACCACGGCCGGAACAGGACAAAAACGATAAACCGGACCAGTTGAAACTTCCCTCGATCCGAAATAAAACGATTGAAATCGGGCAGCCGATCCGCAAACCCGTCGCTGATTCCCTTCGCGCACGCAAGCGGAATTTGGCGCATTCCCGCCAGGCGGGCCACCGCGGAGGCTTCCATATCCACCATGCCCGCTCCATAGGCGGTGGCCAGGCGCTGCTTCTCCGCAGGTCCGGCAACCGTGGAACTGGTCACCAGACACACACCTGGGTGCCCCAGAGCCTGTCCTGAGCTTGCAGAAGGATCTCGATTCTGAGACCTCGGAAGCCGATCCTCTGAATCCGTCTCAAACCGTTCCCCAGTCCTGGCATCCACTACCTCGGAGACGCGGTACGCCCGCCCCGGCTTGAACTCCTCGCTCAAAGCCCCGGCCCAGCCGGTCGAAATAACAAAAGAAACAGGCCCGTCCTTCTCGACCTCGGCAAAGGCGCGCGTCGCGGCCACCACGCCGGCCCCGGCGCAGGCCGCCACCCACTCGCCCGGGTTGCCGTCGTCCTCCACGAAACCCCAGCGCCAAAGATCGACGCCGTTGCGGGATTCGTGCTGCCAGCCGCGCACCAGCGGCTTCAGTTCGCCCGCCATGGCGGCGATGATGGCTGCTCGCATCACTTGGCGAAACCGTTGGCCCGGAACCACTCGATGGCGGCGCGCATGGCCGGGTAGACGGGCATGATGCGGAAGCCCAGCTCCTGCTGTGCGTGGGCGCTGGAGGCGAACATCTTCTTGCGCCCCATGCGCACCTCTTCGAGCGTGGCTCTCGGCTCTTTGCCACGGATGCGGCCGGTGATCCACTCCTCAAAAAATGCGTACGTCGCGGCCACGGCAAACGGAATCTTCACCGTCGGCGACGGAATGCCCGTAATGGCCGACATCTTGTCCAGAATCTGCTTCAGCGTCAGGTTTTCGCCGCCCAGAATGTAGCGGTGGCCGGACTGGCCCTTGGTCAGCGCGGCCACATGGGTGCGCGCCACCTCGGCCACATCCACCAGGTTCATGCCGGTATCCATGTAGGCGGGAAAACGATGATTGAGAAAATCGACGAAGATCTGCCCGGTGGGCGTGGGCTTGGCGTCGTTGGGGCCGATGGGGGTCGTCGGGTTGAGGATGATGACCTTCTGCCCATCCTCGGCCGCGGCCCTGGCCTGCTGCTCGGCCATGAACTTGGACCGCTTGTAGTGGCCCACCATGTCGCCGAGCTCGACCGGCGTGTCCTCGTTGACGATCAGGCCGTCGCGGCGGAAGTGCATGGTGGCCACGCTGGAGGTGTAGACGAAGCGCTGCACGCCAGCCTCGCGCGCCAGCCGCAGCAGGTCGCGCGTCCCGTCCACGTTGACGTGGTACATCTTCTCCGGATCGCGAATCCAGAGCCGGTAATCGGCGGCCACATGCATCACGGCATCGCAGCCCACCAGCGCGGACTTCAGCGTCTCCGGCTCGGCCAAGTCGCCCAGGTGGGTTTCGCCATCGATGCCTTCAAGATGGGCCAGGTTGCTGGTCTTGCGAACCAGCATGCGCAGTTGAGCGCCTTCGGCGGCCAGTGCCCGGGCCACATGATGGCCTACAAATCCAGTCGCGCCTGTCAGGAAGATTTTCATAATTGAGCAAGTCAGCGAGTTAGCGAGTCAGCGTACCTTCAGCTCAAGCTGGATGTCCGATCTCACCAGCATCACAAAAAGGTGGCTTTCAATTTCGCTTCGCTCAGGATGACAGTACTGAGTATAGTGGATGCCATCAATTTGCGATTGCGCGCGAAGCGCCGCTGATTCGCTGACTTGCCGACTCGCTCGTTCCACTACCCCAGCGTCTCCGGTGCGAGCCCGATATTCTTCTCGCCCGCGGCCTTGCGTTCGTTGTAGTTCTTCACCCAGTCTTCCCAATGCTTGCCGGCGGCGCGATCCTTGCCCGTAAACTCCAGGCGCGCAATCTCAGCATAACTCACCTTGCGCTTTTCCGGCGCGCTGGGCATGAAGTACTGCACATAGGAATCGGCCAGCGTGGCACCGGTCCGGCGGTTGAAGATAAACGCATCAATGCGCTCGCCGTTCTTCAGGGTCAGCGTCACATCGCCGCGATAATCGAAGGCCATTTCCAGGGCCTGGATCAGTTCCTCTTCGTTGGCCAGCTCGGGAACCCAACCTTCCAGGTTCTGGTGTTCCGCACCGGGAGCCAGTTCCAGCGCTTCAACCTGTGCCAGCGTGTATTTCATCACTTCGGCGCTCATGCGTGGGTCTCCTCTGCACTCGGTATGGGGTCCGCGATCTGTACCAGAGATGCCGGCGCGTGCGGCGCAGCCTCGTCCAGCAGCTTCAATGCGCCTGCGTCGGGATACTTGTTGAAGTTGCCGCGAACCATGGCCATAAAGCCCTTCCACGAACCAAAGCCCTCAATCACAGCAGGCGTCTCATAGCCGCAACTGACCATGCAGTTGGCGCACTTGGGGTTGCCGCTGGCCACGCCGTACTGCTCCCAGGCGGTGGTCTCCAGCAGTTCCTTGTAGCTGTCCACGTAGCCGTCCTGCAGCAGATAGCAAGGCTTCTGCCAGCCGAAGATGTTGAAGGTCGGCATGCCCCACGGAACACATTCGTAGTTACGGTCGCCCATCAGGAATTCCAGGAACAGGGGCGACATATTGAACTTCCATGTGGGCTTGCGATTCGACAGAATGGTGCGGAACAGGCGGCGCACGCGGGCCCGGCCCATGAAGTGGGTCTGGTCCGGAGCCTTGTCGTAGCTGTAGCCGGGCGAAAGGATGATGCCCTCCACGCCCATGCCCATCACTTCGTCAAAGAAGGCACGCACGCTGTTCGGGTCGGTGCCGTCGAAGAAGGTGGCGTTGGTGGTCACGCGGAAGCCGCGCTTCACGGCCTCCTTGATGCCCTCGACGGCGATGTCGTACCCGCCCTCGCGGCACACCGAGAAGTCATGATGTTCGCGCTGCCCGTCCAAGTGCACCGAGAAGGTCAGATACTTCGACGGCGTAAACTCCGGCAGCCGGCGCTTCAGTTCGAGCGCGTTGGTGCACAGGTAGATGTACTTCTTCCGCGCGATCAGCCCGTTGACGATCTCCACAATCTGCGGATGCAGCAGCGGTTCGCCTCCGGGAATGGAGACCATCGGCGCTCCGCACTCGTCCACGGCCGCAAAACACTCCTCGGGAGTGAGCTGCTTCTTGAGAATGTGGGGCGGATATTGCACCTTGCCGCAGCCGGCGCATGCCAGGCTGCAGCGGAACAACGGCTCCAGCATCAATACCATGGGAAAACGCTTGGTGCGGGACAGCTTCTTGCCAACCACGTAGGAAGCAACCGTCCACATCTGTGAGATTGGAATTGCCATTCTCGGAATTAACCTCCGGCGCCGATAGCGGCGCGTTCCATCGCCCGCTGGTAGCTGGTCAGAGCCAGCAGCGGGAAGTATTGCCGATACATGTGGTAAGCCAGATAAAAGACCCGGGGGAAGCCCGTACCTGTGATGATACTCTGGCGCATCTTTCCTTCACCCATCGACTCGTCCCAGCTGCCGTCCGCCTGTTGCCTGGCGAGCAGCCAGCGAACCCCCTTGGCCAGCGAGTCGGAACGGTCGTCTCCGGCGGCCAGCAGCGCCAGCAGCGCCCAGGCCGTCTGCGACGGGGTGCTCTCGCCCTCGCCGCGCAAATCGGGGTCGTCGTAGGTACCGCAGGTTTCTCCCCAGCCGCCGTCCGCGTTCTGCACCATGCGGATCCACTCCGCTCCCTGCTGCACCTGCGGTTCCAGGTGATCCACGCCGATGGCGTCCAACCCTCTCAGTACGAGAAAGGTTCCATAGATGTAGTTCACGCCCCAGCGGCCAAACCAGCTTCCGTCCGGCTCCTGCTGGCTGAAGATGAACTTGATGGCCTTCTCCACGCGCTTGTCGCCGCGCGAGTAGCCGTAGGCTGCCAGCATCTCCAGGATGCGTCCGGTAATGTCCACCGTCGGCGGATCCAGCATCGCGTTGTGATCGGCGAAGGGAATGTACTGGAAAATCATCTTGGTGTTGTCTTTGTCGAAGCTGCCCCAGCCGCCGTTCCTGCACTGCATGGCCCACTCCCAGTCAATGGCGCGCTGCGCCACTTCGTGCTGGTAGCGCTCGCGGGGGTTGTCCACCTTGTTCAGAGCCAGCAGCACCTGCGCGGTATCGTCGGTGTCGGGATAGAACTCGTTGTTGAACTCGAAATACCAGCCGCCCGGCTCCACGTTGGGAACCTTCACCGCCCAGTCGCCCTTGTGCCGGACTTCCTTGGAGAGTATCCAGTCCGCGGCCTTGAGCATGCGCGGATCGTCGCGCGGCACTCCGGCCTCCCCCAACGCAAAGACCGCCTGCGCCGTATCCCACACTGGCGAAACGCAGGGCTGCATGCGGAAGGTCGGCTCCGGCATCACGTCGTCTGCCGGAGCTTCGATGCCCAGCTTCTCAAACTCGTCGCGGGCCCGGATCACCTGCGGATCGTCCTCGGAGTAGCCCAGGCAGCGCAGCGCAATAATGGCGTTCAGCATGGCCGGATAGATGGCGCCCAGGCCGTCGGACATCTCCAGCCGCTCCAGAATCCATTGCTCTGCCCGCCTCAGCGCCAGCTTGCGCAGCGGACGGATGTGCACGGCCTCGGCCACATGCATGATGCGGTCCAGAACGATGAAGAAATTGCGCCACGAAAAGAACTTCTTGCGATCCCTGCGCAGCCGCAGGATGGAGTTGGCGCGCCCGCCCACATACAATTCGTCGATGCCCTGCTCCGGCGGAAGCTTCTTGAACGGCTTCTTCGCAAACAGGACCGCCAGCGGCACCAGGATTCCGCGCGACCACGACGAAATCTCGTAAATGTTGAAGTAGAACCACTTGGGAAAGAGAACAATCTCCGGCGGAATGGCCGGCACCGCGTCGTAGTCGTACTCGCCCAGCGAGCACAAATACATCTTGGTGAAGGTGTTGCACTCCACCACGCCGCCATGGGCCAACACCCACTCGCGGCACTTCACCATGCGCGGCTCGTCCGCGGTCAGGCCCATGATTTTGGCCGAGGAGTAGCACTTGACCGAGAGCGAGATGTTGCCCGGCCCGCCCGGATAAATGCTCCAGCTACCGTCTTCGTTCTGATAGCGCATCATCTCGGCAAACGCGCGCTTCAAGCGGCCGGGATCGCCGCTCTCCAGTACCGTGTGCAGATAGATATAGTCGGACTCGAGCATGGAATCGGCTTCGAGCTCGCCGCACCAGTACCCGTCAGGATGCTGCTGGGATAGAAGATAGTCCCGCGAGCGAACCACAGCCGACTCGACATCGGCCAGGTCCGCATCCAGCCGCCCAAACCTGGGTGCTGCTGAGTGCGTCTTCTGTTGTGTCATGGTCATACGATTTAGAACGCCTCTGTTCTTCAACGGGGTCCCTGATGCGCCTTGATGTCTGACGCCGCGCCGCGTGGGCTCCCCGGCCATCCCGCTACTTTACCTGAAAGCTGCAGGATGGCGCGCGGCTAAATTGTGTGCTGCCGGACGCCGGAGCGTTCGGATACGATTCCCAAATTACCGGGCCGCCACCGGGGCGCCGCCACCTGCACTGCCAATGGCCTGCACAATCTCAGGCGGCAGACCGAAACGGACATTCTCCGGCATGACTTCTATTTCTTCGACGTTGGCAAAGCCATTCTGTTTCAAATAGTTCACCACGCCCTCTACCAGCACCTCGGGAGCCGAAGCACCGGCCGTCACCGCAACCGTATCCACGTTCTGCAGCCAAGCCGGATCGATCGCCTGGAAGTTGTCAATCAGGTAACCGATGGTGCCCAGGTTGCGCGAAACCTCAACCAGGCGGTTGGAGTTGGAGCTGTTGGTGGAACCCACCACCAGCACCAGCCCGGCATTGTGCGCCACGTTCCGCACCGCTACCTGGCGATTCTCGGTGGCATAGCAGATGTCCTGCGAGTGAGGACCGGCAATCTCGGGATATTTCGCCTTGAGAGCGTGGATGATGTCCCGCGCCTCGTCCAGGCTGAGCGTGGTCTGGGTCAGGTACGCCACGCGGTTGGGATCGGGCAACTGCAGCGCCGCTACCTCAGCCACGTTCGACACCACATGCGTGACTTCCGGCGCCTCGCCCAGCGTGCCTTCGATCTCGTCGTGGTCGCGGTGCCCAATCAGCACCAGCGAATAGCCCTGCTTGGCAAACTTGACCGCCTCGATGTGCACCTTGGTCACCAGCGGGCAGGTCGCATCAATTACCCGCAAATGGCGGGCCTTACTGCGCTCCCGCACCGCGGGCGAAACTCCGTGCGCCGAGTAAATCACGCGCTGGCCGTCGGGCACGTCGTCGATCTCATGCACAAAGATCGCGCCCTTGTCCGCCAACTCGTTGACGACATAGCGGTTATGGACAATCTCCCGGCGCACGTAGATGGGCGCGCCGAAGGTTTCCAGAGCGATCTTGACAATGTCGATCGCGCGTACCACACCGGCGCAGAAGCCGCGCGGCTTGAGCAACAACACACGCTTCTGACTGGGGGAAGTCTCTGCGGAAATGCCATTCGAGATGGGGTCGTGGGCAGTAGTGGTCACAGTTCCCAGTATACCAATGGCCCGGCGAAGGGACAGGAAAGAAGGTCCGGGATCGCGGATTTGGAGTCACGAATCCCGAGAATGGCAAGGCATCCAAGCGCCCCACACAGCCTGCGGAATCGCGCTCTTTGAGCGAAAAGGCCTGGTGGCGCAGATCAATCCTTGCCCGCCAAGACGCAAAATCGATGTAGTAAAGAGGAAACGCTGTTTCCGGATTCAGGGAAACGTGTTAAAACTCCAACATGGCAAAGGGTAAGCTCGCAACACCGCCAGGACACGTGAATCTTAGGATGCTGGCCGAGCATCTGGAGCTCTCGCAGACCACTGTTTCCCTGGTCCTGAACGATTCTCCTTCGGCCAAGTCCATCCCGCAGGAAACCCGCAAACGGGTGATGGAAGCCGCCGAGCGGCTCAACTACCGGCCCAACTACTTTGCACGATCCCTGCGCCAAAGCCGTTCCATGAGCGTGGGCGTGCTGGCGCCGGACCTGAGCGAAGGATACTTCACCCGGGTCATGAGCGGCGTGGTCAAGGAACTGACCGACGCGCACTACTTCTACTTTACCGCCTGCCACGACTGGAAACGCGACCTCATCGAAAAGTACCCCCGCATGCTGGTCGAGCGCGCCGTCGACGGCTTCCTGCTGCTCAACACGCCGTCCGACCACATCGCCGTGCCCGTTCCGGTCGTGGCCTTGTCGTCGCACAGCGCCGTCGAAAACGTGACCAACATCGTGCTCGACCATCACCTGGCCGTCGTCCAGGCGCTGTCGCATTTGTACGAACTGGGCCACCGCCGCATCGCCATCATGCGCGGCCCGCGCGCCATTCCCGATTCCGAGTTCCGCTGGGAGAGCATCCAGCAGGTGGCCCGCGAACTGAACCTCAAGCTGGATCCCGCGCATGTCATCCGCATCGACTCTGCCGGATGGTCGATGAAGGAAGGACTCCACCCCATGGCGCCGGAGATCGGTTACAAGCCGATGAAAGCGCTGCTGGAGAAATCCCGCGACTTCACCGCCGTCTTCTGCTTCAACGACATCGCCGCCATCGGCGCCATCCGCGCCCTCAAAGACGCGGGCCTCAGCGTGCCCGGCGACGTTTCCGTGGTGGGTTTTGACGACATTCTGTCGGCGGCTTACTACTCCCCTTCGCTCACCACCGTCCGCCAGCCGCTCGCCGAGATGGGCAAGCGCGGCGCCCAGGTGCTGCTGGACCGGATCGCCAACCGGGAGAAGGAGTATCCCAGCGAGATCGTCATGGCCCCGGAACTGGTCGTCCGCGAGTCCAGCGGCCCGGCACCCGCCAAGACCAAGGGATAAGAGCAGCACCGCAGGTCGATTTCACGGCTGAATCAACGCGTTCCGCGCAAAAGCAAGGGGAGTTTTCCGATTGGAAAACTCCCCTTGCGCGTTCAGGTTTCGATTGCAAGCAGCGGCCGGAAAAGGCCCTACGAACAGAAGGTCTGGAACCAGCGGTTGATGTAGACCTGTGCATGGGCTTCGCCGCAGTAGTGCCGTGCATGGGGTGCCTCGGCGGCCTCTTTGGTCCACCGGAAAACCGTCAGTTGCGCGCTGCTGCAATGGATGACAACCCAGCGTACCGGGTTCTCGCTCTCTTCTCCGCAAATCTCACATCGATACATCTGCTCGATCATCATCCACTCCCGAAGCAAAGCCAAGTCTACACGGGCCGCCTGCCGTTGTGCAGCCCCATAAGATGCCGGCTTCCCCAGAAGCTTGGGCCAGCACGAAATCTGTTCCCTATTCCCTATTCCCTTCTACTCCAGCATCTGCAAATCCAGCGGCTCTTCCAGCAGGCAGTCCATGGTGCCAATCGTGGCCAACGCCTGCTTCAGCGCCGAGGTCTTGCACGGCTCCACGGTGACCACAAACGGCAGCGCGTGCTGGGGATAGCCCGGCTTCTGCACGATGGCGCGAATGTTGATCCTCTCCGTGGCCAGGGCTCCGGTAATCTCCGCCACAATGCCCGGCCGGTCGTCCACCAGAAAGCGGATGTAGTGCGGAACCTCAAACTCGGCGCCCACCTCCGCGGGAACCGACGGCACTTCGACGCGCCGCGACCCGTGAGCCAGGGCCAGCAGATCGCTGACCACCGCCACTGCCGTGGGATGCCCGCCGGCGCCATGGCCGGAAAACACCACATCGCCGCCGTAGTGGCCCGACAGAATCACCATGTTCTCCGTCCCCCGCGACCAGGCCAGGGGCGAGCGTAGCGCCACCAGCATTGGTCCCACCGTGGCCGCCACCTGTCCGTTGAACTGCTCGGCGCGCGCCACCTGGCGGATGGTGCAGCCCAGGTCCCGCGCATAGCTGAAGTCCACCGACGAAATTGTAGTGATGGGCCGGGGAACGATCTCTTCAGGATTGACCTGTACGCGCAGCGCCAGCCGCATCAGGATGGCCAGCTTGGCCCGCGCGTCGAATCCACCCACATCCTCGGTGGGATCGGCCTCGGCATAGCCCAGCGCCTGCGCGGTGGCCAGCACCGGGGCATAGTCCGCGCCCTCCTCCATCTTGCTCAGGATGAAGTTGCAGGTGCCGTTCAGGATGCCTTCAATGCGTTCGATGCGATCCCCGGCCAATCCCTGTTCCAGGCCCGGAATCACGGGAATCCCCCCGGCCACTGCAGCGCCGTACTTCAGGTGCCCGCCATGCTCCATGGCCAGCCGTTCCAGTTCCACGCCCTGATAGGAGATCAGCTTCTTGTTGGCCGTCACCACGCTTTTGCCGGCGCTCAGGGCGCGGCGCACCCAATCGCCAGCCGGATCCAGCCCTCCGGCCAGTTCCACGATCACGTCCACGTCCGAGGCCAGAACCGCGTCGGCGTCCTCGCACCACTCCACGGTTTTGGGCACCCAGTCCACGCGCTTGCGCTCCACGCCCCGGTTGAAGATGTGAGTCAGCTTCAGCCCTTTCGGCTGCGACTCCACCAGGATGCGCGCCACCGAGCTGCCCACGGTGCCAAAGCCGAACAGGGCGATGCGCAGCGGGCGGCGAACGCGAGACGGGGGAGCGGCCACGGCGGAAGACGATTGCGACGACACGGGTACATTGGCTTCGGACAAAGGGGTTTCCTCGTATGAAGGGTTGAAAGAGACGGATGCACCGATAATACCTGACGAGCTGGCCCGGAATCACCCGTTGTGGGCCGGAAGGTACAAAATCGAAGTTCACAAACGGTTTGCCGGCAGGGCTTGCCAACCGCGCGCTCCTCCTGTACCTTACTAACTGGTTAGTTAAATCATGAAATCGACACCCGTATCCCGAACCCAGACCGAGCGCGCCGACCAAACCCGCGCCCGCATCCTCGACGCCGCCATCCGCCAATTCAGCGCCAACGGTTTGGCCGGCGCGCGCACCGAGCAGATTGCCGAAGAAGCCGGCGTCAACAAGGCGCTCCTCTACTATTACTTCGAAGGCAAAGAGGCCCTCTACAAGGCCGCCCTGGAGTCCGCTGCCCAAGGCGTGCTGGCTGCCAACATGGCGGTGCTGGAGGCTCCTGCGTCGGCCGGCGAAAAGTTCCTGCAGTCGTCGCTCGACCACTTCGACCGCGTCCACGGCAACCGCGGCTTCCAAAGCCTGATGCAACAGGAGATGGTTCGCCTGCACCGCGGCGAGGCCAACGCGCTCACCCAACTGGTGGAAACCGTCTTCCGGCCGCTTACGCTGAAGATGAACGAGGTCATCTCCGAGGGCATCGCTTCCGGAGAACTGATCGCTGTGGACCCGGCGCAAATCCGCTATGCCGCCATGGGCGCCAATGTCTTCTACTTTCTCTCCGCTCCCATGATGAAGATGATTCAGGGCTCCGATCCAATGAGCCACGACGCTCTCAAACACTTCCGCGATGCGGCCGTCGGGTATCTGGGCCAGACCATCTTTGTTGACCGGGCATACGGAGCCGAGGTGGCCGCGAAGGTGCTCAAGGCCACGCCCATGCCGAAAGATTGCGGAACAGGACCGCACCCACTGCAGCCGCGCCACGCAGCCCCAAAAGGCCATGCAATCAAGAAGAATGGAGTAAAGCTCTAGTGAACGCACGCAATCGGGTTTTTCTTATCATGGGTTTGCTCACGGTGGGCTCGCTCATCTGGTACTTTGTCACGGTTCGGCCCACCACCGATCTGCAACTGATCGGCACCGTGGATGCCAACGAGGTGCTGGTCAGCGCCAAGATTGCCGGACGCATCCAGACCCTCACCGTCGACGAGGGCCAGGAAGTCAAGGCCGGTCAGTTGATCACCATCATCGAGAGCGACGACCTGGAGGCCGCGCGCAAAGCCGCCGAAGCCACTTTCGCCAGCCAGAAATCCAAGCTGAACGAGACCGAGGAAACCGAGCGCCAGACCCGCGGCGAAACCACCAGCCAAACCGCCACCTCCGAGGCCCAAGTCCAGGCCTCGCGCGCCTCGCTGGCCCAGGCGCAGGCCCAGCTTGAGCACCAGAAGGCCGACACCACCCGCACCGTGGCCCTGGCCCAGCAGGGCATCATGAGCGCCCAGTCCAAGGACGAGGCCGTCACCAGCCTGCAGGCCGCCGAGGCTGCCGTTGAAACCGCGCGCCACAACCTGACCGCCGCGGAAGCCTCGCTGCGCCAGGCCCGCGCCCATGAGCTGGCCACCACCGTCGCCGCCCACACCGTCGATTCCACCCGCGGCATGGTTCACAACGCCGGCGCCCTGGCCGACCAGGCCAAGGTCCAGCAGGGCTACTCCCAGGTCTTCGCTCCTGTCAGCGGCCGGGTCAACGTCCGCGCCGCCCGTCAGGGAGAAGTCGTCGCCGCCGGAGCCACCATCGTCAGCATCATGGACCTGACCCAGACCTGGGTCTATGCGCCCTTGCCTGAAACCCAGGCCGACGCCGTGCAACTCGGCGACTCGCTCCGCATCGTCATGCCCAGCGGCGGCACCATCCAGGGCAAGATCATCAACAAGTCCGCCCAGGCCGACTTCGCCACCCAGCGCGACGTCAGCGCCCGCAAGCGCGACATCAAGACCATCCAGTTGAAGATGCTCATCGACAACCCCGGCGAGCGCTTTGTCCCCGGCATGACCGCGGAAGTCTACATCCCCAAGAGCAAGCTGGTGAAGCAATGACCTCACCCGCCACAAACAGTGCGGAAGCGCAAAACGACCCCCGGCCCGCCATTGCGGTCGAGCATATCGTCAAGCGCTACGGCAGCTTTCAAGCGGTGAACGACGTAAATTTCTCCGTAGCCGAGGGCGAAATCTTCGGTCTGCTTGGCCCCAACGGCGCCGGAAAAAGCACCCTCATCCGCATGATGACCACGCTGGTCCCCATCACCGGCGGCCGCGCCATGGTGGCCGGCCACGATGTGGCCAAAGATGCCGACGCGGTGCGCCGCTTGATCGGTGTCATTCCCCAAGCCCTGACCAGCGACCCCGACCTCACCGTCGAAGAAAACTTGAGCATCTACGCCAAGCTCTACAGTGTTCCCAAGATCGAGCGCGAAAAGAACATCACCGAAGTGCTGGAAGCCGTGGATCTGATCAAGTGGCGCGGCGAGCAGGTCAAGACGCTCTCCGGCGGCATGCGCCGTCGCGTCGAGATTGCCCGCGGCCTGGTCCACAACCCCAGCATCTTCTTTCTGGACGAGCCCACCACCGGCCTCGATCCGGTTTCGCGCATCGCCGTCTGGGAGATGCTTGACCACCTTCGCCGCACGCGCAACCTCACCATACTGCTCACCACCCACTACATGGAAGAGGCCGACAAGCTCTGCGACCGCATCGCCATTGTCGATCACGGCAAGCTCGTGGCCCTGGGCACGCCCATGGAACTCAAGCACAGCGTCCCTGGCTCCAACGTCGTCGAGATCCGCTTTGACCACGATTCCGGCGGCCAGTGGAAGCAGCGCCTCGAATCGCTGGATGGTGTCACCAGCGTCCAAGGCGAGTCCGCAGGCTTCTATCGCGTGCTCACGTCCTCCGGTTCCAGAACCACCATGCAACTGGTGGAGATGGTCTCCAGCCTCGGCGAAACGCTGGCTTCTCTCAGCGTCCAGAACACCAGCCTCGACGATGTTTTTGTCCACTACACGGGCCGCCAACTCCGCGATGAGCAGGTCAAGCCGCCTGCCTTCACCATGCCGCCTCGCCCGGGAGCCCAGTCATGAGCCGAATGTTCGCCATTGTCGAGCGCGAAATGCGCAAGTTCTTACGTTCGCCCACCCTCATGATCATGTCCATGATGATGCCGATCCTCCAACTCATCATCATGGGCAACGCCTTCGGCGGCAAGATCGTCGGCACCCGTGTGGCTGTTGTCGATTACGACCACGGCCCGCAGGCGGTCAGACTCCGCGAGGCCTTCGACTCCATCTCCGTCAACATCAAGACCTTCACCACCGTCGATTACAGCGACGAAAAGCAGGCCCGCGAAGACGTCCGTACCGGCAAGATCGACGGCGCCGTCGTCATCCCCGCGCAATACTCCCGCCGCGTCTATTCCAAGGATGCCCCGGTCATCGGCTTCGTCGTCGATAACTCCGACCAGTTCACCTCCGGTTCGCTCGAGTCCGAGATGCAATCGGTGGTCGCCGCCCTGACCGCCCCCGAAATCCAGCCTCGCCTGGCCGACTCCATTGCCCTCCACATCGTCGAGCTCTATCCCTACGTCGGCTACATGAAGTTCCTGCTCCCGGCCTGCATCGCCTTGGCCATGTATATCTCCGTCATGATCGGCGGCGGCATGCTCTACATCGATGACAAGGCGCGCGGCGTCCACGAGGGCTATCTGGTCACTCCCATCACCAAGCTCGAGCTGGTCATGGGCTTGAACATGGCCGGAGCCATCAAGGCCGTTCTCTCCGGCATCTGCCTCACCATCATCGGCTCGCTCATGGCCGGCCTCGGCATCATCTTCCATCCCGAGGCCCTGCTCGAACTCCTGTGCCTTATCGTCGGCACCTCCATCGCCTTCAACGGCATGATGTTTCTCCTCATGGTTCGCGTCGACGATCCACTCACGCCGCGCGCCATGTTCGGCATCCTCAACATGCTGCTCTTTTACCCTTCCGGCGCCATGTATCCCATCTCTGCATTCCCGGCCTGGCTGCGCGCCATTGCCGTCGTTGACCCGTTCACTTATGCCATCCACGGCTTCAAAGCCATCATCCTCAAAGACGGTGGCTTCCAGGCTATCCAGTTCGACCTGCTCTTCCTGTTTGTCTTCGGCATCGGCACACTGCTCATCGCCACGCCGCTGTTCAAACGCACGCTGTAATAGGGTGTCCCGGCCAGGATGGGAAAAATCGGGTTCGCCCACCCGGCCCGCCTTCAGCGGAGTTTAAGCGGGCTGTTGTTAACTGTCAGGGAAGGCATTCAATTTTCCGGCGGGCAAGATGACAAAGTCGGAATGCAAAGAGGCGGTCCATTCCTTGTGGGAGGATGGACCGCCTTTGCGCATCTGACGTGGAACGAGGCTGGTTCTCGTGTCCGTTTCGATTTCTACGCAACCAGTCGGATATTGCGGCTCAAGTGGCCTTCGATCACCCAAATCCCGGACTCGGAGACGGTCCCGTCCTCAAGGATTTCGTCTTCTTCCTCCGGCTCGTCGAATGCGTCTTCATCGCCGCCTGCGGGCTTGCCGTTGGAAGGCGAGTAGGTCTCGTCGCCGACTCGGGCCAGAAACTCGGTCTCGAAAACCGCCGGCAGCCCGAGAGCCGCCGCTTTGGACGGCACGGCCGGTACGGCGCGTATTCCGGGTACGGGGCTGATTTCCATCATGGCCTGCTCCTTGGTTTCGGCTCCCGGAGCCCCGTGGGCTCCCGGGCTCTCAAGCTCCCCTTGAGGCGCATATCGGCGGAATACAAGGAGGCTTTAATCTTCTGGGGGGATTTCTGTCCAATTTCTGTACACTGCTCGCTCTTTTGACGGGAAAGACTCTCTGCACCGGCTATCGCTGCCGAACAGAGTTCTCCTGATTGGCCGGAACATTTGTGGCATCCGACTGATCGAGCAGCGCCATGCCCTGGGCCAGGCTCAGGCTCCCCGGCACGGGAGCAAAGCCGCCACGTACCTCGCTGGTCTCGCGCGCAATGGTTTTGAGCAGCAGGGCGCGGCCGGTCATGTGGACCTCGAGGCGCTCCGTCTTCCAGTCGGTGGAACTGACCTGGGTGCGCACCAGGCGGAACCAACCGCCTTTCCGGAGCCTGCCCAGGATGCCGAAGCCAAAGTCCACATTCTCCTCAAGATGGCCGTCGAGCCGGGCCAGCCGTTTGGAGCGGGAGTTGACCCAAAGCTCCCCGTTCATGGCATGGAAGATGCGCGCCTCGATGGAGTGCGCCGGATAGCTCGGGTTGGGGCGGAAGCGGAGCCGGGTGCTGCCGTTCTCCTCGCCTGCGTACTCATAGAGGAAAGCGTCGGGTAACAGGGCCACGATCCGCCCGATGCGCTTTTCATCCTCGGCATATTCCTGGCGATGGCGGGCCTGTTCCTGGGGCGAGGTGAGCAGATGGTTGAGGCGGGCCTGTTCCGCCAGTTGACCTTCCGGGCTAAGCGGGCGCCCATTGCTGAGAGAGGTGCGGGTGATGGGGCCTTCGGCGGTCTCCACCTGGTCGTCGCGGCGCGTCTCCTTGGGGGTATGGCGCTCGATCCAGTAGCGCCAATAGCCGTGGCGGTCGTGGTCGTGGAGTTCGTTGTAGACCACCTCGCGCACCAATTGTCCCGCCGGAATGGGCTGCTGGGATTGGGCGTAAAGAGGCGCGGTCGGCACGGCCAGGATTCCGGCAATCAACCAGAGTAAACGCATTTCTCTACCCCCAGGTGCAGCATGGATCCGCAAAAAGAGTGTGATGCGCAGCGGTGAAGAGGCGTCGAGGATCCGATAAAAAGAAGGAGAAGATTTTCTCCGCCCATTCCAACTGGCTCAAAGCCGTACGGAGTCTTGGCCGCAGCGCAACCCCTTTGAACTTGCTACACTGTGGCCATGTTGGATGAAGTGGAGTTCCGCAGTCTGGCCGAAATTGCTCTCGAAGCGCTCAAACAGCATTTGTTTGTGCTCGAAGAAGACGAAAATGCCGGTTTTGAGATCGAAGAGCAAAACGGCGTGCTCAACGTGGAGTTTGAAGAGCCGCCGGGCAAGTTTGTGATCACGCCAAACGCGGTGGTGCGGCAGATTTGGATCTCCGCACTCTCGACCAGTTTCAAGCTCGATTGGGATGCGGAGGCCGCAGCGTTCGTCCTGCCGCGCACGGGAGAGCAGCTTCAGCCGCTGGTCGATCGGCTGGTCAAGGACCACCTCGCTGCCTAGAGCTTCCGGCGATCTGGTTTGCGGCCTACTGCTTCACAAACTCGAAAGTGCAGGTGCGGCCTACAATGCCGAGGCCTTCGCTCTTGGTGCCTGAGCCCTCGGTTTCCTTGAATTGGGCCTTGATGTCGTAGCTGTAATCCTCGCCCTTGTGGGCGAAGACTCCCCGGGCATATTTCCTATCTGCCACAATGCCGGTGGCAGATAGCTTGGCAGCGCCACCGTCCGCGATGAGGCCTTCAATCAGCAGATAGCCGGGTTCCCCTGCGGTGCCGTGCTCTCCGCGGAAGTTACCTCCACTGACCACACTGGGCAACCTCCAGGTGTAGCCCTCGGTCTTCCCTTTCGCCGGGCAAGTCATCGTCGTGAGCCACCTGCCGTCGAAGCGTTCCCCTGCAATCAAAAGCCCTGGCAACAGCACCAGGGCGCAAACCACCACTCGCCGGACCGCTTTCCTCATGCCAGTCCCTCCAACGGGAGAGGATTCTAGCACAGCTTCAACACAACGGTGTAGTCCAGGAAACGGATGCAGGATGCGGACGGTCCGGCGCAAGGGCTGGACCGTCCGCCGTACTTTTACTGAAGCGAATAGACCGTCTTGAGGACCTTGGCCGCAACCGACTTCGGCAGCGGGGCATAGGAGAGAGCTGAAACTTCGCCCTCGCCGGAGTTGACGATCCAGCTCAGCAGGTCTTTGATCACCCGGCCCTTGGCGGCATCGGGCGACTTGAGCGGAACCAGCAGCCAGGTGAAGCTCGAGATGGGATAGGCTTCTTTGCCGGGCGCGTTGGTGATGGACACGCGGTAGTCGGCCGGCAGAACCTTGATGCTGGCAGCCGCTTCCGTCACGCCCTCGATGGAGGCCTTGACCCAGGTACCGGCGGGGTTCTTCACTTCGCCGTAGCTGATCTTGTTCTGCAGGGCATAGATCAGTTCCACGTAGCCCAGCGCTCCAGGCAGTTGGCGGACCAAACCGGCCACGCCTTCATTGCCCTTGCCGCCCACGCCCACCGGCCAGCTGGGAGAGGTGCCCTTGCCGGGGCCGCCGGCCCATTCCTTGCTTACCTTGCTCAGGTAGTCGGTGAAGATGTAGCTGGTGCCGCTACCGTCCGAACGGTGCACCACGATGATCTTCTCGGCGGGCAGCTTGACGCCCGGATTGTCCTTCACGATGCGCGGGTCATTCCAGGTGTTGATCTTGCCCAAAAAGATGTCGGCCAGCACTTCGGAGCTGAACTTGATGTCGTTGACGCCGGGAACGTTGAAGATCGGCACCACTGCGCCCATCACCGTGGGAATGTGGATCAGCTTGGTCTTGGAGCTGGCCAGCTGCTCGTCGGTGGCCGGTCCGTCGGTGGCGCCAAAGTCAACCAGGCCCGCGGTTACCTGGCGGATACCGCCGCCCGAGCCGATCGACTGATAGTTGATCTGGACGCCGGGATGCGCGGCGCTGTATTCACTGAACCACTTGGAGTAGATGGGATAGGGGAAAGTGGCGCCTGCCCCGGTCAGTTTCTGCGCCTGAGCCGTGCTCAAGGCCAAAATCAACATCACAACGGCAACCAAAGTCTTTTTCACAAATCGCTCCCTTGCAGTTTTACTGCCGAATTCGATTGTCTACGGTGAATGTTACGGGCGTTTGAATAGAGCGCGGTTGGAATTACTTTTTGACTCGCCCGGGCGTTCCTCAACTCGCTGGAATCATGGACCAGCAATCCGTGCAGGAGCTAGGAGCTAGAGGCTAGGAGCTAGAGGCTGTTCCTGCTCTCCCTTGGCCAGCGGCAACGTGAAGTGAAAGGCGGCGCCTGCACCCAGTTCGCTCTCCGCCCAGATACGTCCTCCATGGGCCAGGACGATGTGCTTCACAATGGCCAGCCCCAGGCCGGTGCCGCCGGACTCCCGCGAACGGGCCTTGTCAATCCGGTAGAAGCGCTCGAAGATGCGGTTCAGGTGTTCGGAAGCAATGCCCGGGCCAAAATCCCGTACGCAGAACTCCACCTCCAGTTCCAGAAGCTTCGCCCCCACTTGGATGCGGTTGCCGCCCTTGCCGTACTTGAGCGCGTTCTCAATGAGGTTGCCGAAGACCTGATTCATGGCGTCCGGGTCGGCCGACACCAGGGTATCCGGCCCGCCGGTCGACTCCAGTTCCACCCCGGAATCCACCACCATGCCGCCCATCGCGTCGATGGCGTCCTGGACCAGCGCGCAGGCGCGCATCGGCTTCCGTCCCAGTTGGTAGTCCGGGCTCTCCACGCTGGCCAGCGCCAACAGGTCCTCGGTCAGCCGGTTCATGCGGGTGGCATTTTTCAGGATGATGCCCAAAAACTCGCGGTTAATGTCGGAGTCCGGAATCGGGTCGTCGATCAGCGTCTCCACGTAGCCCTGGATCGACGTAAGCGGGGTGCGCAGTTCGTGGCTCACGTTGGCAATAAAGTCGCGCCGGGACTTCTCCGCGGCCTCGACGCGGGTCACGTCGTGCAGCACAACCAAGGCGCCGCCGCTCAAAGGGGTGGCGCTAATCTCGAAAATGCGGCCCGGCGTCAGCGAACTGGCCCGGCCAAAGCGCACTTCGTGCTTCTCCAGGGCCGCTCGCACGCAAGCCAGCACATCGGGATCGCGCACCGAGTGGATCAGCGGCCGGCCGGCATGGATCGGCGTGCCGGCAATCCGCTGCATCACGGCGTTCGACCAGCGCACCAGCCCCTCGGCGGTAATCGCCACCACGCCTTCCTGCATGGAGTCGAGCATGGCGGCAAGTTCCTGGCGGCCGTTCTCGATTTCGGCAAAACTCTGCCCCAACCGCTCGGCGGTCTCATTCAGAGCGGTTTCCATGGTGGAGACTTCGTCGCCGCTCGATTGCTGCAGCCGGGCGCTCAAATCGCCGTCGGCAATCCGCCGTGCAAAGGCCACCACCCGCCGGAAGCGCGCCGAAATCAGCCCCGCAACCCAGGCGGCCAACGGCACGGCCACCACCAGCGCAATCAATCCGGACCACAGCGTTTGGCTGTCCAGCAGTTCCATCGCTCCGCCCGCCGGGTGCTCCACCATGCGGTTGAATACAAGATTCGTCACCGCGGTGTGGACAACCAGCAACAGAACAAACAGGGCGAGCAGCTTGGTGAATACTTTAGGGGTCAATCGGCGCCGCTCCCATCCGGCATATTCCGGCGCGCGGCCGGGCGACAGTATTTTCGATACTGCTCTTTACAGAAAGCACTCAGTCGAGTGGCTTTTTCCTCAAGAAAAAGCCACCTTTGATGCAATCCCAATCTCAACAAGTGAATCGAAAATGCTCTATAGGCCGGTTCCTTTCCCGGTTCTACTGTTCAATCTTGGGTAGTTCGAAGCGATACCCGGCTCCGCGCACGGTCTTCAGATAGCGCGGGTTCTCCGGATCCACTTCGATCTTTTCGCGGATGCGGCGCACATACACGTCGACCGAACGCGGCGTCACAAAGCGCGCATCGCCCCACACGGCATCCAGCAGGTGGTCGCGGCTGAAAACCCGCCCCGGGTGGCGGGCCAGGTAGTCCAGCAGGCGGAACTCGGTGGCGGTCGTCGTGGTCAGTTCGCCGCGCACCATCAACTGCATGGCATTGGCGTCGATGATGACCTCTTCAAAGCTGATCACCGAGGGCGTGGTGGGCCGCTCAAAGCGCCGCAGCACGGCCTTGACCCGCGCCACCAGCTCGCGGGTGGCAAAGGGCTTGGTAATGTAGTCGTCCGCGCCCATTTCCAGGCCCAGCACGCGGTCGTTCTCTCCGGCGCGGGCGGTCAGAAAGATGATGGGAATGGTGGAAAGCGCCGGGTGCGCCCGCAGCCTGCGGCACACATCCAGCCCATCGCCGCCGGGAACCATGATGTCCAGCAAAAACAGCGCGGGAGCCTGGCGCTCGGCATCGGGAATCAGATTGGTCGGGGTGTGAAACAGACGGGCCGAAAACCCTGCAGCTTCCAGATGATGCTGCACCAGCCGCGCAATGTCCGTGTCGTCTTCCAGTACAAATACTGTTTGACTCAACCTGTCAGCCCTCGCCCTGCGGCCGTTGGATTTCAGACAAGATGGCCGCACGGAACCGTTAACAGATTAATGCAGTCAGGCAAAGATTTTGCAAACGTACGATGAATTTGCCCCGGCGGGCTTGGCTCAGGAACACGGCAACATTCGCCGTAGCCATGATTTACGCTGAGAAAGCGCGGCTTTGCCGCCCCGTGGGAGAGTGAAATGATTTGGATGTTGCTGCTGATTGGGCTGGTGGTGGGCGTGGTTTCCGGGGTGGTCGGCATTGGCGGTGGCATCCTGTTTGTTCCCGCCCTCGTGTGGCTGACAGGAATGAGCCAGCATAAAGCCCAGGGAACCTCCCTCGGAGCCTTGTTGGCGCCGGTCGGCATCCTGGCTTTCATGGAGTACTACCGCAAGGGCAACGCCGACCTGCGCATGGCGGCGTTGCTGGCGGTGGGCTTTCTGGCGGGCGGCTACTTTGGCGCGGCCGGCGCCCAGGAGATTCCCGAAGTCTGGCTGCGGCGGATCTTTGCCCTGACCCTGATCGCGGTCGGCGGCCGGATGTTTTTCACCAGGTAAAGCCCGCCGCTTTCTGCTCTATTTCACCGGCCAGTGGTCTACTTTTTGGGCAGGTAGCGAATCTGAGTGAACGTCGTCGTGCATCCCTCGCCCGTCGGCGACTGCGAAGAGAAACCGGCTCGCAAATCCAGATGGTCTCCCAGGCTGAAGATGCGGACAATCGACCAGTTCTGCCCATCCTCCGACGCAAAGAAGAAAATCGCGTGCCCGCTCTTGGTCATCTTCAGATAGACCGAAGAACCCTTGATCGGGATGGAAATGTTATCGTCGGAAAGACCTCTGGTGACCACGGAAACAATCGCCGGATGCTTTTCGAGAGTCATTTCAAAGCATAACTTCGCCCACAGCGAGTCATTCACATACAGAACCAGAACGCCGGAGTCCCACTGCGAGTGGAAGTCCACATTTACCTTGGCGCTTAGCTCAAAATCGTCTGTCGGTTTGAAGAGCAGCCGGGTAGAGTTGTCGCGCGGCGCCTCATTCATCGCAGAGTCGTACCAGTCGGTCTGCTTGCCACCCGTAATCGAGAGCGTCTTGCCGCCTTCGACCTTCCAGCTTGTGGGTGGATGCTGCCAGATCAAAGGACCGGGCAATCCCTCAATGACCGGAGCAGCTTCCTGGTTGGATGAAGCGGGCGTCTGTGCGGCAAGAGTCAGAGCCGCCAGCGCAAGTCCCGTAAACAACACGGTGCAAGGTGCGTAGAATCGCAAAATATCCCCCTGTAAAAGGTTTTGGCGAATTCTAGCAGCATTCACTTGGACCGGGCATCCAACTCTCGTCGGATCGTTGTTCTTGCGCTTCAGATCGACTGCACCGGCACCAGCGTCAGGTCGTCGACCAATCCCACTTCCTTCTGCACAAACGGCTCGCCATAGCGCACGCCGGCCAACAGCCCATAGTGCCGGGCCTCGGCAAAGGTGCGTTCGCGAATCTCCTCTTCCGGGACGAACAACGCGCCGCCGGTGGGCTGGTTGGCATATTGCGAGCGGTACGCCATAAGCGCCAGGTGGCGCTGCTCAATAAAGGGCGTAATGTCCACGATGAAACTGGGTCGCACATCCGCATACAAGCTTGCATAGACAATTTTGAAAGGCCGGTGCGGCTTGAGATCCGTCTCCACTTTCGCCAGACCCGAAAGGAAACATGCCTCGTAGCCCAGAGCCGCCACCGCGGCGTGATCCGGATGGCGCGCCTGTCCATAAGGCAGAATCACCACGCGCGGGCGCAGTAGGCGCAGTACACGAACAATCTTGAGGCGATTTTCGAGGGTATTTTGAACGGCGCTGTCGGGCAGGTCGAGCGCCTCGCGCCAACTGACGCCCAGGCGGCGCGCAGCTTCTTGGGCTTCCTCGGCGCGCTCTTCCGCGCTGCCACGGGTTCCCGCTTCACCCTGGGTCAAATCCAGAATGGCGGTGCGCAGGCCGCGCGCCGCCATGCGGAGAAGGGTGCCGCCGCAGGTCTGTTCCACGTCGTCGCGATGGGCGGCGATGGCCAGCACATCGGCCGGCGCGGAATCGAGCACTGTAGCGGCATTCATCGTTAGTAGACGGTGTTGTTGCCGTCGGTCAGGCCGTCCATGTAGGCCACGTCGTAGGCCGTGCCGGTCACCGTCACATACTGGTTATCCAGCGAAGCGCCATCCGTGGTCCGGTAGATATACACCTGCCCGCCCTGCGCGACATAAACCTTGTGCAGGCCGGTCACCCCGGCAATGCCCGTCAGGTCGCCCAAGTAGGACTCCAGCATGGTGACCGTATTGGTCGAGGTGTTGAACATGGTGAGGCAGCCGTAGGGCTGACCATGCGCCGCACGCTCGCCGTTGGTGCACTTGGTCATGCCGATCCACAGCGTATTGTCGTCGGCCAGCAGCAAGCGGCTCGGTGCCCCGGGCTGTCCGTCGCTGATCGAAATCGGGCTGCCGGCTGTGTTGGTGGTCAAATTCAGCACCGTCAGATTACCGCCGAACAGGCCGTCAGCCTGTTGTTGCTGGCCCACCACGTACAGCGTGGAGGTCGACAGCAAGGCGTTGCTGGCGCCGCCCGGAATGTTGACCGTGGCGGTATTCAGAGCGCTCTGCGTGGGCAGCGTTCCCGACTGCTGGCCGACCAGGAAAATGGTCGGAGCCACGGGGAACGAAGTGACCGAAGCCTTGGTGCCGCCGCACTCGGGACCGCAGTTCAGCACATAGGCCGTTCCGCCGTCGGCTGAGAACACGGCCTTGGTCGGCCGGTCAAAGCTCAGAGGCGTGCCATACGTGTTGCCGGTCGCGTCCGTATGATCCGGGCTCTGTGCCTGGAACAGGCACCAACCCGGGCTGTTCAGGGGCTCGCAGTCCACTGCGGCCTTGGGCCAGTTGCCCGCGCCGCCGGAGTAGGCGATGGTCTGGGCCGAGCTGAGCTTGCGGGGATAGTACACGTAATTGGAGTTCTGCACGAAAGCCAGTGCCGAAGAACCGCCGGGGTTGACGCTCACGCGGTAAACACCGGGAAGGCTGAGAGGATAGCTGCCGCCCGCCACACGGTCCAAAACCGTCAGCACATGAGACGTCTGGCTGGCGGCAAAGGTGTAGGCCTCGTTGCGCGTAATAAAGATGCTGGAGGAGGCTCCGTTCAGGCCCGACTGGCTGCCGCCGGTCGCCTCTTTGGCATAGTTGATCAGCGTCAGCGTGCCATCGCCGGAGCCGTAGACCGCGCCCACCTGCTCCTCGGGCATGTTCTGAATCGAGAGAGGCAGCGCGCCCGAGTAGCCGGAGATGGAGAAGCCGGCAACCTTGTTGTCGTAGCTGGACCGCTGATCGTAGTACGCATCCACGAACACGAGTGCACCCTTGCTACCGGTGCTGGGGTTCTGGACAGCGATCATCACACGGTTTGTAAGGCCGCTGGGGGGCAGATTACGGCCGGCAAAATAGGTGGTGGAGCCACAACCTGCCAGGGCAACTGCAGCCACCAGGGCCGCTGCGGCGCTCATCCAAAGACTTCTGTTCTTCAAAATCCCTTACCTCGACGAAAAGCGCGGAGCAACCGCGGATGTTGGCATTTCCAGGGTGTTCGTGCCCTGTTCAGCCCAGAGTGTGGTTGCCGCTCCCTGTTGGGCGCGCCAACTTTGAAGCCCAGGCTTCGGATTACGCCGACCCAGGAAGTGCATCTACCCGCGGACATGGCCGCAGCGTGAACGGATTGACGGCAGTTGCCGGGTGTTCAAAGACCCCAAAGATCTCCGCCCGGGAACCGGTTTCTGCGCAGCTTATGACTCCCGAAGTATAACAAAGCAGCCCGCCTGATTGGCGCGGTCGGGGCGCGTGGCTTAGCATGGCAGAAGAATGACCCAATTCGCCGACATCTTCGCCAGTCGTCCCGTGCTCGCAGATGGCGCCATGGGCACTGTGCTCTACGCCCGCGGCATCTTCATCAACCGCTGCTACGACGAGTTGAACATTTCTGACCCCGCTCTGATCCTGGCCGTCCATGAGGAGTACCTGCAGGCCGGCGCCGAAATCCTCGAGAGCAACACCTTCGGGGCCAACCGCTTCCGGCTTGCCCGGCATGGCCTGTCCGCTAAAGTGGCCGAAATCAACACCGCGGGCGTGCGTCTGGCCCGCCAGGCCGTGGATCATCTGAAAGACAAACAAGCCGGCGAGGCCTGGGTGGCCGGCGCTGTGGGCCCGCTCGGCGTCCGCCTGGAACCCCTCGGCAAAGTCGGACTGGACGAAGCCCGCGCCGCTTTTGCCGAACAAATGAGCGCCCTGGTTGCGGCCGGCATCGACATGCTGATCATTGAGACCATGCCCGCCCTCAACGAGGCGCGCGAAGCGCTGGCGGCGGCCCATGAAACCGCGCCTGACCTGCCGGTGCTGATTATGGTCACCGTGGACGACGAGGGCAACTGCCTTGACGGCGCTTCGGCCGAACAGGCCGCGGCTCTGCTCACCGAGTGGGGAGCCAGTGCCATCGGCGTCAACTGCTCCACCGGCCCCTCCACCGTTCTCACCGCCATTGAAGCCATGCGCGCGGCCACAACGCTGCCCCTGGCCGCCATGCCCAACGCCGGCCTGCCCCGCGCCGTCGAAGGCCGCAACATCTATCTCTGCACTCCCGAGTACATGGCCAGCTTCGCCCGCAAGGCCATCGCCGCCGGGGTACAGATGGTCGGCGGCTGCTGCGGCACCACCCCCAACCACATTCGCGCCATGCGCGCCGCCATGCGCGCCATCGACGCCCAGGCCCATGCCACGGTCGCCGGAACGGCTCCCGCGCTCAACGCCGAAACGCCACCGGCCCCGTTGGCCGCCCGCTCCCGCATCGGAGCCCTGATTGCCGAAGGGACCTTCGTCTCCTTGGTTGAGATAGTGCCGCCGCGCGGCATCAACTGCGTCCAGGAGATCGAGGGAGCGCAGTTGCTGGCCCAGCTCGGCGTCCATGCCATCAATGTGCCCGACTCGCCCCGCGCCTCGGCCCGCATGAGCGCGCAGAGCCTCTGCATCCAGATTCAGCAGCACACCGGGATTGAAACCATCCTGCATTACACCTGCCGCGACCGGAATCTGCTTTCCATCCAGTCGGATCTGCTCGGCGCCTCGTCCATCGGCCTGCACAACATCCTGTGCCTCACCGGGGAGCCGTCCAAGCTGGGCAACTATCCTGACGCCACCGCAGTGTTTGACGTCGACTCCATCGGTCTGGTCAACATCGTGCGCCGGCTCAATCATGGCCTCGACGTCGGAGCCAACGCCATCGGGGTCAGCACCAACTTCACCATCGGCATTGCCGCCAACCCCGGCGTACCCGACATTGAGAACGAGTTGCGCCGCTTTGCCTACAAGGTGGACGCGGGTGCCGAGTACGTCATCACCCAACCGGTCTTCGATCTGCGCCTGCTGGAAAGCTTTCTGGAGCGCATCAAAGACCACCGCATTCCCGTCATCGCCGGCATCTGGCCGTTGACCAGCCTCAGGAACGCGGAGTACATGAAGAACGACCTGCGCGTCTCCATGCCCGAGGAGATCATGCTGCGCATGGCCCAGGCCGACACCCCCGAAGCTGCCCGCCGCGAGGGCATTCTCATCGCCCAGGAGATGCTCGAAGCGGTGCGCCCCTTCGTCCAGGGCGTGCAAGTCACCGCCCCCTTTGGACAATACATTGTGGCCGCCGAAGTCATCGCCAGCATACTGCCCAAGCCGAATAACTTTGCCATGGAGTAAGAAGATGCCCTCGTTTGAAGAATCGCTCAAGAAGCTGGAAACCATCGTCGATCAACTGGAAAAGGGTGACCTCGCCCTGGAACACTCCCTCAAGCTCTTTGAGGAGGGCGTGGGCCTGTCCGCTTCCTGCAAGCAGGAACTGGACGCCGCCGAAGGCAAGGTGCAGATGCTGGTCAAGCAGCGCGACGGCTCTCTCAAAACCGAGCCCTTCCTGACCGAGAAGCCGTTTTAAAACAGAGATCAGGGGTCAGAGATCAGAGATCAGAGATCAGTTCTGTCCCGGCTCAGGATCGGTTCTGCTCAAACTCGGAAACAGTCCGTGTGCTCCGCGTTTAGCGCAGTCTCCGCCCTTCGCGTGAGAAACCTCTCACGATAAATCCATCCTTCTTCCGCTATCCCCTCCGTGCCTCGGCCAGCAGGCCGCGGGCCAGCAGGCGTACGCCGAACTCGAAGCCGTGTTCGAAAAAGTCGGTTGCGTAAGGCATTGCCTCCGCCAAATTGGGAAACTCGGCGGGCGGAAACAGGCGCAACATGGTTGCGACCTGTTCTGCGACATGCTGCTTGACATCGTCCGGCACAGGCCCCATCCCGGCCGCGCCACGCACTGCCGCGGCAAGGATCTGCATGCCGGCAAACGCCTCGGCCGGAGGCAGACCGGCGTCGCGCAAAATGCCGATGAGGCACTCCACCGGTCGCATCGCCGCGGGCGTGGCCGGTCCGTGGGCCAGCAGGATGGGGATGGCGTTGGCGTGCGCCACCAGCGCATCGCGATAAGCGCAGGCCGCGCCCAGAATGCGCTCCTCCGGCGAATCGGCCGGGTTGTCTACGGAGAGGTCGATCCCGGCCATCACCGCCTTGACAATGGCGTCGAGCAGCGCCTGCTTGTTGGGAATGTGATAGTAAACCGCCATGGGGTCGACGCCGAGCTCCGCTCCCAGCTTGCGCATGGACAGAGCCTTGAGGCCGTCGCGATCGACCAAAGCCAGCGCCGTCGAAACAATGCGCCCGCGCTCCAGCGGCGCCACAGGGCCTTCCCGCCGCTTGCGTCCAGACCCGGAGCTTTGCGGGCTTGTTTTGGCCTGGTCCGTTTTCTTGCTTCCTCGCATCCTCGCACGCTCCTTTTGCCTGTTCCGACCGGGTAAATTGTACAGCGTAGAACTGGCAAGCCTCTATGAAAAAAGGGGATAGTCGGTATCAAAGATCTGAAGCGGGCACCCTCGCAGAAAATAGTTGACAAATCAATTCTACAGCGTAGACTTGCCAGTGCAGAAAAATTCTACACCGTAGAATCGACTTCTTCACGGAAAGGAATGGACCCACGCGCATCACGATTCTGAATGGCGATCCCGATCCCGCCTCCGCATTCCAGCAGTATGTCCAGCAGGTCGCCGCACGGCTGGCGGACGCGGGCCACACCGTCACAACGCTCCATCTCCGCGATCTCAATTTGAAAGGCTGCTCCGGCTGCTTTGGCTGCTGGGTGAAGACGCCCGGCGAGTGCGTCAAGCGCGACGACAGCGCGCAGGTGTGCCGGGCCGTCATCGACTCCAGCCTCACCGTGTTCGCTTCGCCGGTTGTCATGGGATTCACAACGGCTTTGCTCAAGCGGGCAACCGATCAGATGATCCCACTGATCCACCCCTATTTCGCCATTCAAAACGGCGAGGTGCACCACCGCGCGCGCTACGCCAAGTACCCTGCGTTCGGGTTGCTTCTCGGTGCGGGGAGCGATTGCGATGCCGAAGACATCGAGATCACCACCGCGCTCTGGAGACGTACGGCGCGCAACCTGAAGTTCCGCATTGCGTTCACCGCGGTCGCTGACCGTTCTGCCCAGGAGGTAGCCGATGAACTCGCTCGTGTTGCTTAATGGTTCGCCGCGCGGCGAACAGTCCAACTCCATGAAGATGCTGTCGCACGTAGCCGAGGGCTGGCAGCGCGGCGGAGGCCAACCGCCCGAGGTTCTTCATCTGGCGCAACGCACGGACTTCGATCGCGCTGTGCAGGCATTTGCCGAGTCGGATGCGGTGCTGCTGGGGATGCCGCTGCCATGCCGGGCATTGTCAAGCTCTACATCGAGGCCCTCGCTCCGCGCGTGGAAGGGTTGGCTACCGGCGGCCGGAACCCCACACTTGGGTTCCTGGTGCAGTCCGGCTTTCCTGAGGCGCTGCATTCGCGTCTGGTCGAGCGCTATCTGGCGAAGCTGGCGCGGCGTCTGGGCTCGCCCTACGCCGGAACCATTGTGCGCGGCGGGGGCGAGGCGATTCACATGATGCCGGAGGAGGCGAACAAGAAACTCTGGGCACATCTGCGCACGCTCGGAGAACAACTTGCGCAGAACGGCCGCTTCAGCGAGGAGGAATTGAAGGCTGTCGCCGGCACAGAACGCTTTTCCGCGCTGACCACGGCACTTCTCTCGGCAGCGTGCCGGCTACCGGCCGTGCAATTCATGTGGAACGGCCAGCTCAAAGAGAATAGCGTATGGGAGAAGCGTTTTGCGGCGCCCTATGGCCCGGCTTTCCGGACTGGACGCTGAGACGTCCACGCAGCCAGTCCAGCATTGCAGGCGAAATCCGCTCCATGGCCGCCAGCCGAAACAGCGGCCTCGGTCCTTCCGCCGCGCCATCTCGATCCGCCAGCATCACCAGCGCATCCGCCCGCTCCATCACAACGCCGAATGACGCCTTCTGTTCCGTGCCTCCGCCCTCCACCCCCAGGCACAGATCCGGCTTCAGAATTCGCAGGATGCTGTTCGACTCGAGGATCAGGTTTTGCTGTGGTTCCAGAAATGGCTGAAGGAGCGGCAGCACGATCTGCTCCTGTTCCTCCGGCTGAGCGGTCACCATCAACGCGTGCCGGGCGCCGGCGGCCAAAAAACGTGCGGTGTCGTTTCCCTGCCCCGGCTCGGTCTCTTCCCACACAGGCTTCGGTTGCCCATGATCGTGACGGGTGATCTTGATCGCCGTCCACTGGAACTCTGGCAGCACCGCAATCAGCCCGCAGACCAGGGCGGTCTTGCCCACTCCCCGTCCGCTTCCGCCCACCGCGACAATCGCCATCAGCCCTACCTACTCCCTATTCCCTACTCCCTTCCTCTTCGCCAACCGCGCCAGCACCACCTGCTCTCGCAGAACCTGCTTGAGTGGCCGTGCCGGAGTGCCCCACAGAACGGTTCCCGGCCGGAGCCCCTCGTTGGTCAGGGTCTTGCCGTTCAGCACGCCCGACTGCCCGCCCAGAATCACGCCTGGGCCAATGGTCACATGGTCGCCGATCCCCACCTGCCCGGCAATCACCGCCCCGTTGCCCACCGTGCTGGAGCCGGAGATGCCGGTCAACGCCACCACGATCACGTTCTCGCCGATGTCGCAGTTGTGGCCGATATGGACCAGGTTGTCGATCTTGGTTCCCCTCCGGACAATTGTCCGGAGCAGCGCCCCGCGGTCGACCGTGGAGTTGGCCCCAATCTCCACATCGTCCTCGATCGTCAGCGTGCCCTGCTGCGGAAACTGCGTGTACGTCCCGGTGGCGGGATCGCGCACATAGCCAAAGCCGTCCGCGCCCAAAACCGCGCCCGCATGCACAATCACCCGGTTGCCCAGCGTGGTTCCGCGATACAGCGTCACGCGGGGAAAGATGTGGCAGTGCCTGCCGATGTGCACATACGGGCCCACCACCGCGCCAGCTTCAATGCGGGTGCCGTCGCCGATCATTGCGCACTCGCCAATCACCGCGCCGGCGGCGATGGTCACGTCGTTTCCCAGCTCTGCGAGCGCTCCGATCACCGCCGTGGGATGCACTCCCAGCGGGGGCGCCGGGCGCTTCAGCAGCCGCGCCGCGCGCGCAAACCAGAGACGCGGCTCGGCGGCTTCTACCACGCCGATATTCGGATTCTGCGCATACGATGCCACGCACCCGGCCTTCAGAACCACCGCCGCGGCGCCTCCCGCCAATCCCTCGGCGGCGGATTTGGCGTCCTCGGCAAACACCAGGTCCAGACCATCGGCGGTCACCGACGGCGCCACCCCGGCAACAACGATTTCAGGCCTTCCCTGCACCAGCTTGCCGCCCAAAATCTTCACCAGCTCTCCCAGCGTCATGCTTTCTCCCTATCGCAAGTTCACGGAATGCTCAGTAAATTTTCGCTTCGCCCGCCGGCCGCGTCTTCCAGCGCCGGTGGATCCACAGCCACTGGTCCGGGTAGCGTCGAATCCAATCCTCCGTGGTCTGGGCACACAACTGGGTGCCGGCCAGGATGTCTGCAGCCACATCCGCCGTGTGAGGAATCGCTACCTCGGGCCCAAAATGCAGCACGTAGCGCTGCTCGGCCGGCTCCCACAGCATGAAGCCCGGCAGCACCGCCGCGCCGGTCTTGCGGGCCACGTGGGCCAGCCCGGTCGCCGTGCAGGCGTCCTTCCCAAAGAACTTCACAAACGCGCCCTGCGGCGGGGTCATATTGGTATCCATCAGGATGCCCACCGTGTCTCCGGCGCGCATCGCGGTCAGCAGGCCGCGGGCAAATTCGTCCTTGGGCAGCACGCGGTTGCCGTGCATGCAGCGGATCCCGTTCACATATTGATCCAGGCGCCGGTTGTCCAACGGGCGGATGATCATGCCCATCGGATGCCCCATCAGCGAGTGGTAGAAGCTGGAAAGCTCCCACGCGCCCAGGTGCCCGGTCAGCACCAGAACCCCCTTGCCGTGAGCCTGCGCCGCCAGGTAGTGTTCCTCGCCTTCGGTGCGAATCCAGTTGTGGGTGCTTTCTGCGGTATAGCGGGGCATCCGGCAGAACTCCACCAGTTGCCAGCCCAGGTGGCGGAAGACGCCGCGCAAAATGCGTTCGCGCTCCTCGGCCGCGAGCTCGGGCAGAGCCATCTCTAGGTTGCGCTGGCCCACATGGCGCAGGCGGCCCAAGGCGTGATACACGCTCCACGTCAGCCCGTTCGCCAGCACGCGCGCCACCGCGCGCGGCATCCAGCCCAGGCTGCGCGCCACGGCCACTACCAGCCAATACTCAAGTCTTTCCCGCATCGTCGAAGGCAAACATCAGTGTAGAGCATTTCCAACGCACGCGCCGCCCCGGTCAAGGCGCCCTGCGCGGGGCCTGGCTTCTCTGCGGAGCGAAGGCGAAAACGCCCCTTTCGCACGGCTGGCTCCGCGGCCAAAAACAGGCAGGGGCAGTCCGCTCTCGGACTGCCCCTGCCTGTTCCCTGCACCGCGTGGATGTTGACTACTGGTTCTTGGACTTGACGAAGTAGTGCGCCACGGTGCGAACGAACGGCACCGCGCCCTGGGGAACCTCCACGCTGCCCTTGAGAACGGTCTCGAACGTGTGCTCATGGCCAAAGTAGAGTTCCGTATCCTCGGAGTTCTGGCTCACGCTGGTGCCGTCCAGGTCGATTCCTGCAAACAGCCCCTTGCTGCGCGAGTAGGTCAGCAGTTCGGCGTTCATCTTCCAGTCCGTGGCGGCCTGCCCGTTGCGGCCCACCGGGCCGGCCGAGGCAGCCGCATCTCCGCCGATCTTGAACTTGTTCTTCAGCAGGTCCTGAAAGCCGCGCTCATTGACGGCCACCAGCACCAGGTCCGTGGACTGGCCGCCGATCTGGAATCCAAAGGACCCGCCGGCCATGCGGATGAACACCGGCGCGCTCCAGCCGTGCCCAGTGCGACAGGTCACCACGCCCTGCCCATACTGCGCACCCCAAATGAAGGCGCCCTTCTTCAAGCCGGGAACCACGCCCACACACGTGGCCTGCTCCAGAATGTTCATGGGAATGCTGTTGTCGGAAGCGCCCATGATCTCGTCCAGGACCACCTTGGCGGCATCGATGCGCCCTTGCAGATCTTCGCGCGTGGAGCTTGCATACGCGGTGCATGTGAGCAGGAAACAGAGACTGATGGAAGCAATCGTCTTCTTCATATCGGCATCCTTTTTCTCCGCGCCCGTCGCAGGCGCGCATGGTTGGGGAATTGAAAAACAGGCACATTCCGATGCCGCACTCAATAGTCAGGCGCGACACGGTAAAACATTTACCTTCGCGTGATCTGCGACCTCAAGGCATCCTGAAATAGCCTACCGCATCCGGTCCGCGTCGAACTCGGCAAAACCGAACCGTGCGCGGCACGCAGAGCGGGTGGGAAGCCCGCTTCAGAACACCCATTCTGGATTCTACGATGCAATATGGGACGATGGGAGGGAGAAAACACACACAGAGGGGCACACGTATAGAACTATGCAAAAAAAGAGGAGTTCCCAGGAAACATGTGAAACATGCCGCCTGGGAACTCCTTTCCCCAGATCTGCGTTGTTTCTTTATGCAGTCTGAGTAATACACCTTCCACGCACAAGAGCACGGAAGGAGTGTGGCAATTAGTAACCTATCGAGTTACTCACTGATCATGGTCCTCCGGGAACAGCGAATGATTCAGCGCATGCATGGATAACTCGATCCTGTTATCCGCCCCGGTCTTGCGCATCAAACGGCCCACATGCGCCTTCACGGTTCGCTCTTCGATGCCTAACTGCTCCGCGATCTCCCGATTGGAACGAGCCGTGAGAATCAGATCCAGCACCTGGCGCTCCCGGCTGGTCAGGTGGGGGTTGGCGCTCGCCGCGCTGGGATCGGGAACCGCAAGCAGGCGGTCGATGAGCTTGGAAAGCAACCGCCGCGGCGCCCAGATGGAGCCTTCAAGCACAATCTGAATGGCCCGGCGCACGGTTTCCAGTGAAGCGGTCAGATCCAGGTAGGCTCGGGCCCCGGCAATGATCGACGCAAGAACCAGTTCGTCGTCCCCCTTCGGGCCGATCACAATCATGCGCATGTCAGGCCGGGCGCGGCGAATGACGTCCAGAGTCTTTAGGTTCGTGGACTCGGAATTGAGGTCCACCACCAGGTACTCCAGGGTGGAGCAATCGAGCAGTTCTTCCATGGTCCCGGTTACCGGGACCAACTGCGCCGTTCCCTCCTGGGAGCTCTCCTCGAAGATGGTGGCAAGACCCTCCAGCCGGATGGGTTCGTCTGTAACCAGGCCGATCGAAATGGGGGCGAGAGTGCGATTTGCGGGCATGCTGAATCCCAGGTTTCCTTGCTTGAGTACTGTGGCGCAAACCACGTTCGGCACACACCGCCAACCGTCGCTGCGCAATCTGAACGGCCAGCCGAACCAGTGCAACCGGTTTGATCGCCGCAAGCCTCCAACGCATTGTTTCACTTCAACCCCTAAGTCAACCAGCCTGCCTGTTACGGCCAAGACTCCGGGCAAAGCGAGAACACTCTATAGCTTCGGCAACATAATCCCCTGTTGCTTCTGATACTTTCCCCGGCGATCTGCATAACTGACCTCGCACAGTTCGTCGGAGCGGAAGAACAGAATCTGGCACAGCCCTTCATTGGCATAGACCTTGGCCGGTAACGGGGTGGTGTTGGAGATTTCCAGTGTTACGAATCCCTCCCACTCCGGCTCGAATGGCGTTACGTTGACAATAATTCCGCAACGCGCATAGGTCGACTTCCCAACGCAGATCGACAGTACATCCCTGGGAATACGAAAATACTCGATTGATCGCGCCAATGCGAACGAATTCGGAGGCACAATCACCGACTCTGCCTGCACCGAGACAAAGGAACGCTCATCGAAGGCCTTCGGGTCGATGATCGCGCTGTTCACATTGGTAAAGATCTTGAACTCGTCGGAGACGCGAAGATCGTAGCCATAGGAGGAAAGCCCATACGAGATCACGCCGTCGCGGACTTGCTTCTCGCTGAATGGCTCAATCATCCTGTGGTTGAGAGCCTGCTCACGAATCCAACGGTCGCTCTGGATCGACATGCCTCTCCTGTCCCGGACCCCGCATTCGGGCAAATCCTGCTGGAATTGGCTCCCGCTTGATGATCCTCCATCTTACGGAAGGACCTGCCTGTTGACAACCGCTTTGCGCAAATAGGCCGGCGCGGGCCCCAGTTCTGCCGCCGCCTGCCCTTCGCCGGCATTCCTCCGGGGAGAAAATCCGCAATTTGCCGTAACCGGAGTTTCACAATCGGCGTAAAACCTGTAGCATCATTCCGGTAAGGCGTAGTACAGTCATTCCAGTTGCGCCAGCGAGGTTACCCCATTGATTAAGCAGGACATCGTCCATCATGTAATCGAGCGCACCGGTCTTCCCCGGAGCAAGGCAGAAGCTGCGGTGGATACGGTTTTCGAGGGTCTCAAACAGGCTCTTACCGCCGGAGAGCGCATCGAATTGCGCGGGTTTGGCGTCTTCAGTGTACGCGCCCGCAAGACCGGCATCGGCCGCAATCCGCGGACCGGGACCGAGGTTAGCATCACCCCCGGCAAGGCAGTCCGCTTCAAGCCGGGTAAGGAACTCCACACGCTGGAAGAGAACAGCGCGCCCGGCAAGTAGAGGCGCATGGCGTCCGGCAATCCTTTAACCGGCCAGGCAGACTAGGCGGGCCAGAGCAAATCCATGGTCAATGCGCCGTGGCGGAGATGCAGAGGAGTGTTTTTCCGTCTCTCCCGGGGGTTTCCCAGCACCACGCAGGATCGTCTTCTGCGCGCATCCGGTGAACCCCCTGAATTCCTCTGCCCATCCGGGCCCTTTTCCCAGCGACCGGTCCGGCATCTCCTACCCCCTGCAATGACTTCGTAGAGGAGTCCGGTGCAGTCTCCCTTCCGGCGGTATGGCGTGCCTCTGCTGCTCCTCGCAGCCAGTGTGGTCACTACGACCGCCAATGGCGCCCGGTTCATGCAGAACTTCCTTGCGGGCATGCCGCCCGTGGTGCGCGACAGCGACCTCTGGCCTTGGGGCTGGCTCATCGAGCATCCGGAATTCTTCCTCACCGGCCTCTCGTTCTCCCTCTCCCTGCTCGGCATCCTGCTCATCCACGAGTTCGGCCACTACTTCGCCTGCCGATGGCACAAGATTCGCGCCACCTTCCCCTGGGTCCTGCCCGCCCCCACGCTCAGCGGCACCATGGGCGCCGTCATCCAGATCCGTTCCCGCATCCCCAACCGCTGCGCCCTCATCGACGTCGGCGCCTACGGCCCGCTGGCCGGCTATGTGGCCTCTGCCGTGGCCGTGGCCGTGGGCTTCGTGCTCAGCGTGGACTCTCCCGCCAACGCCCCCGCCGCCATCGTCCGTTTCGGCGGCGAACCCCTCACCATCCGCCTGCTCCACGCGCTGCTGGTGCAGTGGGACCCGAGCATTCCCTCCTTCGCCAACATCGCGCCCCACCCTATCCTGGTGGCCGGATGGATCGGCCTCTTCATTACCTCGCTCAACCTGATTCCCGGCGGGCAGCTCGACGGCGGCCACATCCTCTATGCCATCTCGCCGCGCCTGCACAAGGTCTTCACCAGTTTCCTGCCTTTTGTGCTTTTCGTGGCCGGGGCCGTCTTCTGGATGGGTTGGATTCTGTGGGGAATCTTCCTGATGCTCCCCGGCATGCGCCACCCCAACGTTTCCGTCGAGCCGAAGCTGAACCCCGGCCGCATACTCCTCGGCGTGATCGGCATGGTGATCTTCCTGCTGACCTTCACCGCGACCCCGTTCTACGACGCCTCCCTGATGCATTTTCTGCACCCGGACCCCTTCCTCACCGCGCCGCAATAGCCAGTGAGCGGAGTTAGCTCCGCTCACATCAGCCGCAGCGCATCCACATCCACAATCAGGTTCCGCCTTGGCACGCCGGTTTCATCCGCGTGCGCCAGCATCCCGCGGAGCGCCGTATTCAGCGCCTTCCGCGACCCGGCCTTCAGAATCATGTGGAACCGGTAAATCCCCTTGATGCGGGCAATTGGCGCGGTACACGGGCCCAGCACGCGCACCCCTTCCGGTGCGGCTTTCTGGAACCACCGGCCCAGCTCCGCCGACCAGGCCACCGCCTCTTCCAGCTTCTGCGACTGCACCAGCACGTTGGCCAGCACGCCGAAAGGCGGATAGTGCATCCAGCGCCGGTACTTCAACTCCCGCTCCACAAAGCTCGCGTAATCGTGCGTCCTGGCGGCCACAATGGCGTAGTGGTCGGGATAGTAGGTCTGCACCAC
>Ga0224530_1000043_pt1 | contig 84448 bp, 71 predicted proteins | sample CBST75metaG_FD_179873 | JGI IMG/M metagenome (GOLD analysis project Ga0224530, IMG submission 179873) | Peat soil microbial communities from Stordalen Mire, Sweden - C.B.S.T75 | ecosystem: Environmental > Terrestrial > Soil > Wetlands > Peat | place: Sweden: Norrbotten County, Stordalen Mire...
ATGATCCTGATTGCCTGCAACACGGGCATGAGGCCAGTGGAGATGAAAAATCTCCGCTGGCGCGACATCATGCCCACGAAAGACCGCGAGGGCCGCGAGATCGTTGTCTTGTTCGTGCAGGGCAAGGGCAAATCGCGCAAGCTGGTCGCGCCCAAAAGCGTCGGAGATTATTTAGAACGCATCCGCACAATCTCCAAAGCCATGGAACCGGACGACAGAGTCTTTACCAATGTCACGGGCAAGCCCGCAAAAACTCTTTACAGCTCGCTGATTGCGGATCTTCTGAACGAGGCGAATCTGCGCGAAGGCACGCAGGGAGTTCCGCGTTCGACGTATAGTTTCCGGCATACCTACGCTACGCTCCGATTGCAGGAAGGAGTGGACGTGTATTTCCTCGCCGAGCAGATGGGAACTTCCGTCCTCATGATTGAAAGCCACTATGGACATGTGAACACCATCAAGCACGCCGACCGTGTGTTGCAGGGCATGGCGGGATGGGAACTGCCGCAAGCGGACGACGCCAAGGCTAAGGCGTCAAAAGCGGCAGAGACCCACGATAAATCCAAAAGAGGTCAGCGCAACAAGCCGCGCTGACCGTGAACCTCCCGAAGCCGTCTTTTGCCGGAGCCGCTGGCGGAGGCTGGCGCAGAGAGGTAATCGTCCCAATGTCCGGCCCGGACGCTCCTCACTGAGATTGTTCTGATTTGCCGCGGCCCCGCTGGGGCGCTTTAAGCGGCAAATCTCTCTGCACGTGCCGCCGCTGGCGGCTGTTTTCGTGCGTGCTCATCCTGGCATGTTCTCCGCAGTGCCGGACTAGGGCCGCTTCGGCCCGCGCTTACCTGAAGGCGCTAGGCTTTGCCGTTGGCGGTGGCCAAACTGCGTTTGCGGGGGACGAGAACTTCCTACGTTGTTTCTGTTTCAATTGCGTCTCCATCTTCATCGAACTCATCCATTCATTTCCGGAGGCGGGTACTCATCGTCCGAGGTCTCGGTGATTACGGGAGACTTGAATATTCCGTAATGCTCCTGAAGCTGAAGCTTTAGAAGCTCGTCTTCGGGTGTCCAGTGCGGCTTATCCATGAAGCAAAAATCGTAGCCCTTATTCGCCTTCGTGGTAGCGATGCCGACCACCCTTTGAACCGAAGGGTTCAACCCTCGGGATACAAAGCACATTTGGCTGAGCATCTTCTGATTTCGGATGGACGGATGGTCGACGTTATCCGTTATAAGGAAACAGTATGCTGTATCTAGAATGACCGTCTGACGCCGGAATAGCTCGCCGTCGGAGGCCATAAAGAGCGAATAAGCTTCATAGAAGCTGGCTGATAGAAGCCTACGGATGTAACGATCCGGTCGCGCCAACTCCCGCGCCACCCGCTCGTACCGGGAAGACCCTTCATGAACGCGGTCAATTATGGAATCCCACCCCCGGCTGATTGCATCCATCTTCTTCTTTTCGATGTATTGTGGCATCGTCGCGATCGTCGGCCATATGGTGTCATCGACCATGATGGTGTCGTAATTCGCTATCCAATTAAAGTTCCGACCCATCTCGATATACTTGCCGAGCAGATTCTCCTCTCCTCCCATTATTGCGATTCGCTTCCCCTTGTCGATGGACTCCTTCGCCCTGAGATATCGGCAAAAATCAGACATTGTATCGAGTTCGCTTAACACAATGTCGGCGAATTCGCGTGTAAAGGAGTGGATGCGACGACCTTTTATTTCCGGCATCATGGGCATCGGATGATCGCCGTCACCCATCAAGACCGAAATGAGGTGAACGTGCTTGATGAGACTCGCTTCGAAAGGCTCCGCTCCTCTTCGCGGATTGGAAAGCTGAATTGGAAGTTTCAGGTCAAAAAGAGAACGGCGTGCGCCGCCAAGCTGTCGCAGATTCTTTTGCACTTCTCCCGCGTCGTAGCCGCCGTCTTCGTTGGCTTTGATGTCTTTGATTTGCCAAATGATTGCCGTGTCATCAAAGACGACGAGCAAATCACAGAGTTCCTTGCCGTTAGGTTTCTTAGGATTGGGATAGCACCAGTCCGTGAAAAATGTGTTGTTGGCAAGCTCATGGATGACCGCTTCTGCGACCGCCCCCTTTTCGCTGAAATAGTGACGTGACTGCATCCGTTCCCCCAAAAGCCATTATCCTCCCGGCGCGCCCCCCGATAAACGGTGGATGCGGCAAGCTGCGAAACAGATCGAGATTTCGAAGTCGGGATCAATAAGAATCTGCGTTACCAATTCGTTTGGGCTGTCAGAACAGCTCTAAATTGTCAGCGAAACTACGGTCGCCCTGTAACTCAATCCAGGGACTTAGCTGTAAATTGCTTTGTCCAACTTCAACAGAGAGCATTCGGGAGGAAACTCCTCCCTATCTCCGGCCCTTCGGTCCTCCGCCACCCACCTCAGCGGGCCTGTGTCCTGCCCGCAACGCCGTCCCTGATTTGCTGAAATACAAGAACAAAAGCCGCAGCCAAAGCCGCTAAGGGGAGCTCCGCCCCTCGCGCCCGCAAGGAGTGTCCCCAGGCTTCCGCGCTGCGCTTGTGCAGCCCTCGCTTCGCTCGCCCTTTCCACTCCGTTTCAAGGGTGGGAGATACCCCTCCCCTTGCAGTTGCTACCCCCCGCTCTTCGCCAGGAGGCGTTCGGCATGTATGTACATGCCGCTGCCCATTCAACGGCAGAGGCAAGTGCAACAGCCCAACAGGAGGAACCACCTATGAATACCGCAATCATTACCAACGAAACCACCGTCAACCCGTCCATCCAGAACCCCAAACAGCCGCAGCAGAAGCAGACCGCGAAAGAAGTGATCGCGGCCAACGTCCAGGCCCTGATCGAGCAGTTGGAGCAGGGACACAGCGAAGGTCTCACCGCATACCTCACTGCGATGGGGAAGTTTCACAACTACAGCTTCGGAAACATCCTTGAGATTGCACGGCAGAAGCCGGACGCAACCCGCGTTGCTGGCCTGTATGCGTGGAACCAGCTTGGCCGCAATGTCAGGAAGGGAGAACACGGCATCCGCATTCTCGCTCCGGTGATCGGCATTCGGCGCAAGAAGGATTCGGAGGCGGAGAAGGACATCCGCACCCAGAATCAGGGAGTTCTTGTCGGCTTTCGTTCAGCCTACGTCTTCGATGTGAGCCAGACAGACGGCAAGGAGCTACCGGAGCTTTCCAGCAAAGTGAGCGGAGATGTAGGCGAACGGCGAGAGCGGCTGATCGACTTCACCATCGCGCAAGGCATCCAGCTTGAGTTCAAAGAGAGCATTGCCCCGGCGTTGGGTGTGAGCTATGGAGGCAAGATCGTTTTGCTTCCCGGCCAGTCCACCGCCGAGGAGTTCTCAACACTGGTTCACGAACTGGCGCACGAGATGTTGCACAAGGCCGAACGGCGCACGGCAACCACCAAGGTTGTCCGTGAGACGGAAGCCGAGGCAATCGCCTTTGTGGTCGGCCAAACCATCGGCCTCGACACGGGCAGGGCATCGGCGGATTACATCCACCTGTACCACGGCAACGCGGCACTCCTAGCCGAGAGCTTGGAGGTCATCCAGAAAGCCTCAGCCGTCATTCTGTCCGCGTTAGAGTCGCCCATCGTGGACGATGCAGCGGAGTCTACGGAGTCGGAAGCGGTGGCGTAATGAAAATCATCCTTCAACTCCTCAAAAAGGCGGGAGGCTATCGGCGTGAACTGTATCTGCGCGTCGAGAACCCTCCCTATCAACCGCTTGTTATTGAAGCAATACCGGAACCCGGCCCCCTTGGTCTGCGATGCCTCTCTGTCGCGCACTACGGCGAACAGAACGGCGACCTCATGCGCGACCCGGAGATGTGCTTCGAGTTGAGCAATCCGCTCCGCTTGGGTTTCAGTCTCGTTCCTTACTACTGGCGCAATGATTACGTCGGCATCGAGCAATACTCCCGCTCGATACGCGGCGACAACTATGTGTTCGATTCCGGCCTGTACACCCAGCACGAGAACTTCGCCGCTCAGTGGGACAGGAACTTACGCAGTCAGGGCTTTGTTGAAGCCTTCGATCGCAAACGCACCCAACGCTAACCCCTCTATGGGCGGACAGCCTCACGCTGTCCGCTCAAACGCCACCCGAACGCCCAACCGCACAAGGAGAGCCACCATGAACCCCAACACCGCAAACGAGTACCGCAACCTTCCCCTCAACGTCCTTTCCGAGTCCACCACCAACCCGCGTCATATCTTCGAGGATGCAGTCTTGAAGGAACTCGCAGCCAGTATTCGCACACAGGGGATTCTCTCGCCCTTGCTTGTGCGGCCACTCACCGAGCAGAGCTTCGAGATCGTCGCCGGAGCGAGGCGTTACCGCGCTGCGCAGATGGCCGAGGCCGCAACCGTGCCCGTTCGCATCGTCAACCTTACCGATGCCGAGGCGTTGGAGGCGCAGTTGATTGAAAACCTCCAGCGCCGCGACGTTCACCCGATGGAGGAGGCACAGGGATTCCGCGCTCTTCTCAACTTGGAGGAGCCGAAATACTCCATCGAGCAAATCTCCGCCCGCACTGGTAAGACGCCTGCGTTTGTCGCTGCTCGATTGAAATTGACCGAGCTTGCGCCCGTAATTGTTGAGGCTTTCTATCGGGAAGAGATCGGTGTCGGCCATGCGCTCTTGCTGGCGAAGCTACAGCCGGACAAGCAGGAGCAAGCCCTCGCCGCTTGCTTCAAAGAGGAATGGAGTGGTGGGGACCGGAAGGCGAAGCGCCTCTTGCTCCCCGTCCGCAATCTCCAATTCTGGATTGAGCACAACATCCTGCTAATACTCAAACAGGCACCGTTCAACAAGCGCGATGCTCAACTCATCCCCGCCGCCGGAAGCTGCGTCGATTGCTCCAAACGCACCGGACACAACAAACTGCTATTCGCCGATGTGAGCCAGGGTAATTCCGATGCTTGCACCGATCCAACCTGCTACGCCGCGAAGCTGGAGGCGCACGTACAAAAACAGATTGCAGCGAAGCCGGAGCTTATCCAGATCAGCACGGCCTACGGCCAGCAGCAGGAAGGCAGCAAAATTGTTACCCGCAGCAAGTACGTTGAGATCAGGCCGGACAAGCCCGACACCCCGGAGAAGGCGAAGTGGCCGGAGTTCAAAACGTGCAAATACACCACCGAGGCCATCGTCTCTGACGGCATCGACAAGGGCGAACTGCGGAAGGTTTGCACCCAAGCGGATTGCCCGGTGCATCACCCGAAGAAGCAACCAACGAAGGCCGATGCCAGCTTCAAAGCGGAGCAGGAGAAGAGCCGCCGCGAAGCGGCACTGGCGAACGCCACCGGAATACGCGTCCTGCAAACCATCGTCGCCGCCGTTCCCGTTCGATTGATGAAGCGTGATCTTCTCTTCATTGCCGAACAGATGCTGCCGTTGCTCGACGACAAGCGGCTGGAGATGGTCGCCCGCAACCGAGGCATCAGGGCGAAAGAAGGCGAATCCGCTCTCAAGCTGCTAACCGCATTCGTGCGCAAGGCAGACGAGAGCGCACTCGGAAGTGTGATCGTCGAAACCGTCATCCTGCTTTCCGCCAGAACACAGTCCGACGGCGGAAAGGTTCTCCGCGCCGCAGCCCAGGTCTACAAAGTGGATACCGATGCCATCGCCCTCAAGGTGAAGCAGGAGTTTGCTACAAAGGAGAAGGCGAGGTCAGAGAAGAAAGTGGAACCGAAGCCAGCAGCCAAGAGTCCGCGTAAAGCGGCATAACCAGAAAGCGATGAGAGCGGGTCGGCCCTCGGGCAGGTCCGCTTTTTCGTGCGCCCGTCTTTCCCACCCTGAAGGTCGCTCTCGCAACTGCGAGAGCGTCATGTTCTGCCCACCCGACGGGCTTGTGTTCGTCGTATGCTTGGAAGGGGAATTTAAATGGTGATTGATGGCGCGACTGAGTGAGCAGGAGCAGCAAGATGTATGGATCGCTCAAGCAGACCAGCCACTACGCCAATGGAAAAGCACGTTGCCTCGACCGGGTCGAGGCTCTTCGACTCCGGTTGCTCCTCCACCAACTTGGCCGCTCGACCGCGTCGCAGGGAGCTAAGATTGCTATTGATGTTTCCAACCCAGATATGGTATAATTTTTTTGCCCAAGACGGTCCACAATTCGCTGAACAGTTGCGATCAACTCGGGCATCTCAATCAATATCTCGGAGATACTTCACATTATTGAGGTGGACAAGTGCATTTTCGCAAACGATATCCGCTACTGATCTTGTCCGTGTGCATTTCGGCCCACTTTGGGTCTGGTCAAGTGCCTTACGCCCCTTCGATCGTGATAAGCGGTCCGACTTTCGAAGTAGCGACGATAAAACCCAGTGCGCCCGGTGAAACGGAACAGTGGAATCAATCCGCCAACAATTTTATCGCCAGTAACCAAACGCTTAAGTCCCAGATTGACTTCGCCTATGACATTAAGAACTATCAGTTGCTTGGGGAACCTCGTTGGGTGGATTTAGCCAAATACACTTTTCACGCGAAAGCCACAGACTCGGACATCACAACTTGGAAAAAGCTCTCTTCGACGCAACAAATTGATCAAATAAGATCTATGGTAAAAAGATTACTTGAGGAGCGCTGCAATCTGAAGGTCAGGTGGGAGACACAGCAACGACCGATCTTCAGGCTAATCATAGACAAAAAGGGCATTAAAATTAAGCCTGTCTTGGCAGCGGTGCCTAACTCTTTAGTCATAGCTCCTGGACTATTCAAATCGAACGGAATATCTATGACCGATTTTACTCGGTATCTTGAAGCTGAAGACGAGATTGGTAACCGAAAAATCTTAGATCAAACTGGATTACAAGGATTCTATCGTGTCTCGCTGCGATGGAAGTCCGTGCAGGTAGACTCCGATTCGTCTGGAATATCACTCTTTACTGCCCTTCCTGAAGAGCTTGGATTGAAATTGGTGCCTCAAAAAGGACCTGTTTCAGTATTGATTGTGGACCACGTTGATCGTCCCTCGGAAAACTGAAGTTGCCAGAACCGATGAGGAATGAATCCTACCAATAAAAAATAGACTCTTCTTATGCGCTGCGTGAAATGGACCTAGTCGGACACTACATTACCGTCGCAGAGTTCTTTTTTCGTGGAGCCGATGCATTCGTCGCGTCTTTTTTTCTATATATATTGCTAGCTATCTGGAAGCTCAGGGAGCGCACGCATTTCAGAACCACCACAGCAGATTTACTTATATTGGTGTTTCTGGCCATCCAGGAATTTCCACGGAGTGGCATCTATGTAGGAAATCAGCAGAGATATTCCCTGCAAGTTGCCACCGCTGTTATGTGCTATTTTAGCATCCGGTTATTCAATTGGCCGCTTAAGTACTTCAAAGAAGTATGCGCTTTGGGGGCGATCCTTTCTTCCTTGATAGCCTGCTTTCAATTGGCTATTGTCGCGTCATATATTCGAGCGGCACATGCGGTTGGATTTGCTCATGTAGAAGATATTCGCGGGAGCATGCCCAATCTTGGGGCATCAATGAGAACAGATACACTTCTTCTATTGCTAAGCTTATTACCATTTTCCCTCGTTGGCTCAATAACTCCTCGATACTTATCTAAATATTCATATTTCTCTTTTTTTTCGATTATCTGTAGTTGTGCTGCAATTATCAGCGGATTGTCCAGAGGTGCGACTCTGGGTCTAATGTTCACTCTTGTACTGGTTGTCGTATTTTTGTTGCGTTATTCGGAGGTGCCTTGGAAAGGCTTCTCCCAGAAGTTTCTAGTCATCATAATGGGAACTCTTTGCGCTCTCATCGCCATTTCTGCCGTCGGACCGGCTATGCGCTTGTTGTTTGTGCCCAACGTGACATCAATAAGAAGCGTTGAAGGACGTAAGGAACTTTGGAAAGAATCATTACGAGTCATCCAAAAAAGACCTGTGTTTGGATACGGCGGCTTTAATGGTCCTATTGCTTTGGATAACGACAGGGGCACCACGGATCGACCATTTGTTAGCCGTGTCTACAACTCCGAACTACAGATTTCGATCCAGAACGGTTTCGCTGGGCTGCTTACCATCATGCTCGTTGTGGTTCTCACTCTTTCCGGCGCTGTCAGTAGAATCCGACATCGCGGCAGCAAGAATGATGCTGATTATGTACGCATACTGACAGCCGGAATGCTTGGTGTCCTTATTGCTGATTTCACGTCAGCATCGCTTGCGTTATCTTTTGGCTTGCAAATCGTTTGGTTTTGTCAACTTGCATTCCTAAATAACGCGAATACCACGACTATTGGTGATCGGACGGCACCGCTTTGCGATGCTCGAAGGCACTCGTTGGTTACGTTTATCGTTTGCGGGGGGCTCATATCCATAGGAGTTTATATCCTTAGATATGCAGTCCACATTGAGTGCTCAGACAGAGCTTATCATGCTGCACAAACCGCCGCCTCCAATGGCAGATTTAGCGAGTCAATCGCAGATCTTAAGTTCGCCAAACGGCAATTACCAGACGACATCGTCCTAAAACTGGCCGAGGGTAATATCTTGCTGAACTTGTGGATTCAGCGTCAATCCGAACCCACGGACGAATGCCCACTACAGTTTAGCGGAAGTCAAGAGGATAGAAGTCTGGTTCGTGTCGCGTACGCAGACTTTGCCCAAGCGGAGGCCATCGCACCTAAAGACGAATCGATCCGAAGCTCAATTGCGTGGATTGATTTCTGCTTTGGATCCCTTGATAAAAGTGTGCAAGAAGCCGAAATTCTGACTTCACACTCGGGCGACGCCACGGAGGTAATGCGGGCCGGCTACATCTTGTACAAGAGCGGGCTTCGCGACCGAGGTATGGATGCATTTGTGAGGGCCTTAACGATTTCGCCGTCGCTGTTGACTTCAGATGCTTTCGAGTTCCTGGAGCCGTCCCAAATTAGACTAATTACTCTATTGTCGCTTACCAAGCTCGAGACCCTACAAGCGGTTGAACCATCTCCGCTCAATATGGCTCGTATCGCCAAACTCAGTTTGACTCTCGGTAATCGATCGGACGCCGAGCGTAATGTCAAAGTCGCACTAGCTCAGATTCCTAACCTTTCCGCTGCATGGACACTATTGGGGGAAATTGATGAACTTAAAGGGAATCCAACTGGAGCATTAAGTGAATATAAACGGGCAATCTTCTTGGACAAGACTTCCCTGAGTGCGCTCAATGGGAGAGCACGACTGGATAATGATGCGCTAGCTGATCGCGAATCAGATGAAATCCTGGCTTGGTGGCAGGCACCTAGTGAGCATGACGAAGACCTATTTGGGCTGTATCATCAGTTTCCGATCAGCCGATTGGAGGTTATTCCGCCACAATGGCAGATTAGGCTGCGTACTACTGTTGATCTGTCACATCTCTGTGACCGTTTCAAGGCTAGGGCAGCTATCGCCCAGGAACCAATCGCCTTTAGCGTATCGAAACGATTTGGTGACTTAGGATATCCGTGCGAATAGTAACTTGATCGTAAGCGACCGAGCAACAAGGGCTACAGTTGGTATTGCGGAAATTCCGGTTTACCGATACTTCGAGTTGACAATTGACTCAGAGCCGGTGGGCGAGTACGAGGCAGCCGCTCTTCTCACAGTGGTCAACATGATCACTCTGAGGTTCGCTCTCGATCTGCCGGGCAAACCCACTGTACCGTTCACCTGGGATATTCCGTTCGCTGGATACGCAAACGAGGATGACTCGCAGGATTGCACTCTGCTGGTCACGAAGACGATCCCGTGGGTTTTAGCGTCCAACCAGTATGCAGATGTGTTCGGGTTGGGGGCCGGTGCATATCACATCGGCTTCGATCCTGGGGACGACGTGGAGTCCGATTCGTACGACACGCAGCATGATTGGTACGAAGAACGAGTTCAGCGCGAGATCGTTCGCGTTCTCGGTGGGATCGTCGGCCCAGTATGTCTGGAACTGGGGAAAGTCATCGGAGCCCATAAACTCACAAACGCTCTGAACGCTGCGAATATCTCCTCGGTGCGCCTGGTCAAGACCGGACAGGCGTGGACCTACGAGATTACCGCGGCGGCGTAGACCAACAAACAGGGGTCGGGGAACAACCGGATACCCTCAGCCTATTCACAACATCCTTGCACACGAATCGAGCCCAGGTCATCGGGCGCGATTATTTGTTTTCACACAAGGAGAGGAATTCGCCTATGACGCGAGAGATGCAGCAGGAATTAAAAGCGACCAAATCAGTCATCAACGAAGGTTATCCGACCCGCGCATATATGCACGCGAAAGAGTTTGGCGCATATGGCCGACTCGACACTGGCAGCAACTCTAGAGTCGCTACGCGCGTCGACCAAACGGTGGTTGTAGATGCAATATCTGAAACCTCCGAAAACGGAGAAGAAGGAACGCCGCGCCATCAAGAGAACGGCCACAGCAGATTCCATCTCTCAAAAACTCGCCAAACTATGCAATCGTATTTCTGGGACAGCACACTAGATTCTCCGGTGAGCGAATACGCCCGTGGCCAACTCCACCTGGTTACCTCATGCTATTCGGTCAAAGAGCATGTCAATTGACGCTGTTTGGTTTGGTCGCTATGGTCGACAGACTGCTAAACTGCTTTTGATCAAACATGCCACGCTTCAATACCTCGTCGGTAGCGGTCCAGAACGCATAATCATAAAACCCGGTAAGAGCAGGAATGAAGTCAGCTGAATTCACAATCTCCCATGTAATATCCACATCTACCAGATATTTTTGCGAGTTCACTGGATTCGGAAGTACGAACACCTCCTGAACGGAAGTACTATTGGCTACCTCCTGCGGGAGGAGAACTGTCTGCCTCACTCGTGTACTGAGATTCTTGTCGATTGAAAGCACACTATTAATATCAGGAATTCCGATGAGAACAATATTAAATTGTTGGATGTCCTCGGAATTGAGATCAACGTCCATCTTGATTCGAGGTGCCGCAAAAAATTCCTTCTTCCACATAGCGGAAAAAGCGTTTGCTACCTCTAAAGCCTGCGCTTGGTTTCCTTTTGCCGTGCCCACAACGACCATAAATGGGTCCGAAAACGCCTTTGCTATAGTTGGATGGCTAAGTCTTGGCAAACTATAGTGAATAGCCCTATGAGGCAATGAGTTTCGAGCCAACAAGAGCGCAATTAAACGACCTTCCGTAAAAGGTTCAAGATGAGTGCCATAGCGCCACACTTGCAGTGCGGCGGGTACGTCGCGCTTACGCATCAGGCGGTATAGTAATCTCGTGCTCTGAAGAGTATTCGTGGTGTCACGATCTCCGTTCATGAGGATCGTCGGTACGTTTCTGAGATTGGCAGCTAGAGCTCTAACATTGTCATGACGCGACCATTCCGAATGTGATTCATCTCCCGGAAAAGGACGCGTAAGAGCACCATATGTGCCAATGCCTGCGAATAACTCTGGAGCGTGTTCTGCCATCAGCAGAGCGTTACGTCCGGACTCGGAATGACCCAGTAAATATACTTTGCGGGTATCAATATCAAACTTGTCCGAAACATCCGATAATACTTCGTGAAGTTCTGCCTCTCCGATTGGCGCATCATATAAATTTCCACGGTCTCCAAACTTCGCCACTATGACCTGACTACTCTCTGCAGCCGCTTGTAACCTGTCCAAAACATCCATATTATTGACAAGCGTACTTTCAAGAAATGGCCTGGCTGGCTGTTGCAAAGTGGGTGGCATCAGAATCAAAGGAACTTGCTGCCGTCGAAAGGTTGGAACACATATCAAATAATGCCTGTGCGTGCCGTCGATCGGAGAAACATACTCGCGGAAATGTAAACCCGGCTCCATGGCCCAGCTATGGTCAATGGGAGCGCGGATTGCGCGTGTTCCGTCTCTCAATATCATCAGAATTTTTCTTTGCCAGTTTTGATCAGACGGACGACTGTAGTCAGCAGAGGTCAAGATTGTGAATCTGGCAACCAAGGCATCAATATCTAGATATTCACCTGAGTCTAGTCGCTTAGTGTCACGCAATTTAAGGATTTTCTCGTAAACGGCGTGCGGGTCTCCCACGTAAAATGAATCCGTCATCGCACCACAGAGGCTGTGAGTAACTATGGAGTAGTAATCCTCACTCAACGTCGGTAGGGCAGGGAGCGTTTGTCCCAATTCGCTAAGAGAATATGAGTATATGAGCTCGCCAAGGCTGTTTGATATGTGAACTGAGGCGACTTGGTCATAGCATCCATCGGGGAGAAGGACATGGATAGGATCTCCTGGCTTGACCAAATGTGAAGTTAGAAGATTGCCTGAACTCTGTTGTGCAATGATTTGGCGTGCTTGCTGAACGCTGATGAAATTTAGCAATAACGTCCAGTTTTCCGACTTTCGATTTACCTTAGCAAGGATGCGGTTAGTCCCGCGCCGTAAGTGGATCATACCCGCTACATAATATGATCGAGTAGTCCGACCAGCCGAGCCGGGAGTCGCCAGTTTACCATTTATCCACAGCATTAGGCCATCTTCAACGGCGGCCTCAATTCCCAAGTCGGCATCGGCGCTGCTCTCCAATTCCGCCGCCGCGTACACGACATCACTGTCTTCATCTGGATATACCTTCCCAAGATTTAGAAGAGCAGACGACGCATAGTAAGTTTTTACTCCAATGTCAGATTTCGTCAGTAAAGGTAAGTCCTTCAGCGTAAAGTTATTTTCGGATATCCCCGCATCAAACAAGAAGTCGTGCATTACCCCCGCACTCACGGCTTTTGATGTAGTCTTCGATGTCAGTGAAAACGGTCCGATAAGTTTCCAGTGAATTATGTGGCAGTCAAGCGGCAGTCGAGCGGGATCAATCTTTAGCGGAACTATGGCCCTAGCCGTTGCTCCCAGCATGAGACCAAACGCGAGAATGAGTGTGGCTGTGGTACGAGTGCCCTGCAAAGCTAGTGCGAGCTTCCTGAGGTTAGGTTTCCATCGTAAACTGGAAGCAAATCGAGAAGTCCGACACCGCACATTCTGCATTTTCATGCTCTCCGTCGTGGATCAATTACCGCGTGCCAATGTGCAGCAAAGTCACATACTCAATAAGGATTGATGACTACCGCCCCTGCGACGCTGGCTCTACCGCCCATTCTAGCGAGGCTATAGTGCAGCGTTTTTGAACCCCTCCTTCCTTGATCTTGGCGCCTACCGAATACTTGAAACCGTTCGATACACAGTAGAGATGTTCCACTGGATTAATATCAGTCGAACTATCGCGTTCGCCAATGGCTAATGAGTGTCTGCTACTTGAAGCGATCCAAAAAGCGAATCCGCCCAGTGCAATCACGAGGAGAGTTATGGCGATAACCTTATTTCTCCGTCCTATAGCCATACCGGTGCCTCCCCACTCGACAATATAATCGAACCATGACGTATTGCACCTAGCCTAAGAGAAACCTAGACCAAAAAAATCCTGTAAGGCCTTGGCGTCCCGACCATTGTAGGCGCCATCGAACACCTTCTCCAGAGTTCCATCGGCAGAGAAGACCAAGGTTTGTGGTGTGAGTAAAAGATTGAATCCCTTGGGCAGCTGATCGGAGTTCACCACGAAGGAGCTAAACGGCAAAGGATATTTGTGTTCGTATTGCATCACTCCGTCGGCTGTTAATGAGATCGCAACGAAATTGAATTCTTTGGTCTTTGCGGTGGCGAGTCGTGAAATATTTGCAGCATTTGCCCGGCACCATCCGCAGGCGGGAGAAAATACATAAACTACGGTCGGTAGCGTGCCGCCGGCAATGGGCAACGAGATACTGTTACCAGTCAAGGAAAAGACCGGTAGGGATTTTAACTTTGTGCCAATTGTGGGATCGCTTACCCTGGTGGAAGCATCTAACTTAGATGCTTGACGATGCGATCTAACCTCTATCCCTCCCAATATGGCATTCGCCATTAGGCTGAAGGCCAGTATTAAATTGAAATAAGGACTAGGACTTTTGTCACTCAAAATCGACATATGAACATTCGCTCCAGTTCTCTATATAGTGGAACTGTCAGCCGTGAATCACAGCTTCCATCGGATGGGGATATGCAAGGACACTGCGATTTAGCCACAAACCTGCTGTCATGACACAGCTATGCCGCACGGTCGATGCTTGAATAATGGACGAACGCAGGTTTAGTTTTTCAAATGCTTTACTGTTGACTCCCATAGCAAGAACGCAACCGAATACGAAAATGATCCCCTCGATACCTGCTGGCACGAGTGGGCCTTCGTGGCATTCAACTGCGCTGAAATCTAGGCCGTATCGACATATACACCAAGCGTAAGTAATTGATTAATATAAAAGTTGTCATCCTGAACGCAGCCTCCCGCAGTCGTATCGCGGGAGGCGGAGTCGAAGAACCCCGAAACATCCGGTCGAGCCACGATATTTGGCCCATTTTCAACCGATTGTTCCGTCTTTTTCGACCGATTTATATGTCGATACGGCCTAGTGGTCCTCAGCAAGAGGAACTAATTCTCGCCTTTAGTTGGGCACTTGCTGTCGTCTTGCCAGATACAGGTGTCGGCCTGATTATTATTGCACCTTTGGCCGTTAAGGCATGCGCCTACGGTATAAGGTTGATCGGCGTAAGTGCATTGGCACTGGGCATATACGGCGGGGAAAGCTGCTATACCGACGAATGCCATAGCAGCAACGGCTATCATTATCGTGATTCTCGCCCGGGTACTCTGTAGCAATCTCTTGAACATTTTTATCGCTCCGAGTGGATTATGGTGCGGCACCAATATAGAGACTCTAGCAGATTCTGTCAACAGTAATTTTCGAGTGTCATGCCGCAATAGAAATGCTGTAGTTGCCCGGGGGCAGCCGAAGGCAGATCCGCAGCGGGCTTTATCTGCGGACGTGGGAGCAAATCCCGTCCGCTCCTACAGGCAGAGCCTCGGCAATAACCTGATCCCGCAAGCGTATATGCAGTGCCTGCGGCGTGAGAACATCTACCGACACGCCGAGGAGAGTGCGCAACTGGTAGCGAATCTCCCCGATGTCAAAGATGGACGTCTCCGGCGGGGGATCGACCAGAATATCGAGGTCGCTCTCCTCGGATGAGTTCATACTGCACCTGCTAGATTTGGCCGCCGAGGATGTGTACGAAGCTGCCGAAGCTCATCGCCTGAGCTTGAAGAATCCGTCCAAGACCGTTGCGGAGTACCTGAACACTCTCGAATCGCAAGGCTTGGTGCGTACCGTTGCAGTGCTACGGCTGACTCTTTTGTAACTTTGTTTCTGACAGCCGATCCGGTGTGACGTAGACTGCACGATCTCCTGTTTGCACGTTCACTCGGCCACCGCTTCGGTGCAGGAGCTGCGCCCATCGGCTCTGCGTTCAGAACTCGCGTACCGCGCCCTCCGGGTTTCGGACTCCTCCCCCCTCGCAGACTCCGGGTCCCTTTCCAAAAACTTCTTCTCTTGGCAACGCGGCGATGCCGCGACTTGGGAGCAGCGCACCTTCGCGCCCGTAGGGATGTGTCCCGATTGACCGGGCAAAAGGAGAAACACCATGCAGACACAACAGTCACTATGGAGTGACCGGCGCGATGCGCTGAGCGTGGGTTAGGCTGTGAGTTCACACGGAACCACAGTCCAGAGCCACAAGCGGAAGGGAGCCGGTCATGAGAGAGAAGTTACGATTTCTGGGCATGGATGTCCATGCCGAAACGATTGCCGCAGCGATAGCCGAGCCGGATGGCGAGGTACGAAGTCTTGGTACGATTCCTAACCGGATGGAGTCGGTACGCAAGCTGATCAAGAAGCTCGGTCCTGTAGAGAAGTTGCGGGTCTGCTATGAAGCCGGGCCGACTGGCTATGTCCTTTACTGGCAGTTGGCGGAGCTCGGTGTGCAGTGCGAGGTGATCGCCCCGTCACTGGTCCCGATGAAGGCCGGCGACCGGGTGAAGACCGATCGGCGCGACGCTGAGAGGCTGGCGCGAAGCTACCGATCCGGCGATCTGACGGCGGTCTGGGTTCCGGACGAAGGCTCTGAGGCGTTACGCGATCTGGTGCGTGCGCGTGAGGCGGCGAAGCAGGATGAGTTGCGAGCACGTCATCGGCTGGGCAAGTTTTTACTGCGCTCGGGTCAGCGTCCACCGACAGGAGTTAGATCCTGGACCCATCTCCATCTGATCTGGGTCTCGCAGATACGCTATGCGCAGATGGCTCAAGAGGCCACGCGGCTGGACTATCTGCATGAAGTCGAGCACATGCGGGAACGGGTTCTACGACTGGAGCAGGCCATCGCCGAGGCGGTGAAGCTGGCCTCGCCCGCATTGCAGGAAGTCATCACGGATCTGCAGGCGTTGCGCGGCATCGCGCATATTTCAGCGGTGACGATCGCGGCTGAGTTAGGCCAGGTCTCTCGCTTTGCAGGTGCTCGAGAACTGATGGGTTATTGCGGCGTGGTACCGAGCGAGAACTCCAGTGGCGAGCGGACTCGACGAGGCAGCATCACGAAGACGGGCAACGCGCACCTGAGACGGATCGTGGTCGAAGCAGCATGGAGTTATCAACGTCCTCCTGCCATCTGGGCCGGATTGCGAAAACGACAGCAGAGCGCGTCGGAAGAGGCTAAAGAGATTGCATGGAAGGCACAACACCGACTGCATAAGCGATACGCGAGACTGGCAGCCAAGGGTAAAGACAAGAGAAAGATCGTCACAGCGGTGGGCCGCGAACTGCTGGGTTTTATCTGGGCCATAGGGACCAAGGCGGAAGCGACTGTCAACCAGCGAATAGCAGCTTGAGGAAAAGCAAAAACCTTCCTAATAAGGAAAAAGCAAAAGCGAACTCACTGATGAAAATCGTCGTCCAAATCGAGCACAGAGCCAGCAGCAGCCGGGGTAAGCACGAAGGAGAATCCTCGTTTGGTCTATGCGACAGGCTCAGCCGGACTCGCGACAACAGTCAGAGGCAGCTCCCGACGGATCAAGATTATGCGGTTTCGACCCGCGAATATCAGACTGATCAATCGTCGCTGAAAACTGCCCCGACTGCTGCTCGCTCTGTCCTCGGGAAACGACGAAGACAACGACAACAACAAACCCACAGATCAAGCAGGTTGACACGGTCACTCCATATCAGACCATCACCCTCTTCGGCACCGTCAGCAACTCAGCCACCAGCCGCATCTCCAAGAACGGCCGCAAATACACCGCCTTCGGAGTCGCAATCATCCCCGACCGCAACCTTCAGGCCTTTCACTACAACGTCGTGGCATTCGGCAAGCAGGGTCATTTCGCCAAGCCGCTCCAGAAGGGCACCCGCATCAAGCTGGTCGTCCAGGCGCAATCTCAGCCCGACAACATCGCCACTCTCCCACTCCTCACCGCAACCTTCGTGCGACCGGTTCGTCCGGTTGGCGTCGTACCCCAATAGGGGTGGATGCGAGGCGCGACCAGGTCAATATCATTCAACGATGGAATGATAATGACACTCTGAGCCGCTTACGCAGAATCCTGGGAATCGGACCAGCGGAGGCGTTGGTACTCCTCCCCGATCAATGCGAGGGGCATTCCTGCATAATCGTCATCATGGCTGACACTTGGTTCACGTCCGACTTTCACCTTGGACACTTCAACATCATCCGATATTGCAATCGCCCGTTCGCCGATACGCGGGAGATGGATGAGGTGATTGTGGATCGACTGAATGCCCTTGTGAAGCCAAACGACACAGTGTATTTTCTCGGAGATTTCTGTCTCGGCAAGCACGATAGCGTGGCGGCATATCGCAAGCGGCTGGCTTGCCAGACCATCCATTTCGTCGACGGCAATCACGACAAGACGACGCGGCAACTTCAACATCTCTTCTCATCCTGGAGTTCTCTGTCCGAGATTTCTATTGGCAAGCAGGGGATCGTTCTTTGCCATTATGCGATGAAGGTTTGGCCGAATCATTCACGCGGAGCTTGGCAGCTCTACGGACACTCGCACGGCAATCTGCTGGACGATCCAATCTCCCTTTCGATGGATGTGGGAGTGGACAGTCATGAATTTCGCCCCTGGCACTTCGACGAGATTCAGGCGGTTATGAGGGTCAAGTCGGAGGCGAAAGCGGCCCACATAGAGAAGAGGAACGCAGCTTTGAAAAGTGCGGAGTCACCTGAAAGCCGGGAGCTGATTTGATCGTGCGAGGGGCATTCGAGCGCTATATTGGAATCGACTACTCCGGCGCGGAGACACCCATTGCGGGTCTCAAAGGTTTGCGCGTTTATATGGCGGAAAGGGACACGCCGCCGGTTGAGGTGCAGCCTCACGCAGGATCGAAAAAGTATTGGACGCGGCGCGGAATTGCGGAGTGGTTGGCGGAAGTTCTGTCCGAAGATATACCGACGCTTGTCGGAATCGACCATGGCTTTTCGTTCCCTCTCCGCTACTTTGCTGAGAACCGTGTTCCGCTCAATTGGAGAGCGTTTCTGGAAGACTTCCAATACCATTGGCCGACGGACGATGACCATACCTATGTCGATTTCGTGCGTGAGGGAGTCTGCGGCAACGCGCCCGCGCGATCCGGCAATCCGAGGTGGAGACGTGTGACGGAAATCCGCGCTCGTGGTGCCAAATCAGTCTTCCATTTTGACGTGCAGGGGCAGGTGACCAAATCTACCCATAGCGGTATTCCGTGGCTTCGGTATATCGATTTGAAAGCCGCCGGTCGCGTTCACTTCTGGCCCTTCGATGGGTGGGAATTCCCAGCGGGGAAATTCGTTGTGGCCGAGGTCTACCCGGCGCTTTGGAGCCGGAGTTTCCCCGTGGAGAATCGTGACGGCCATCAGCACGACGCCTACTCCATAGCCGCTTGGATGAGGCAGGCCGACAGCAACGGCTCGCTATCCACGTTCGCCAATCCGTCTCTTGGTGAAGCAGATCGTAGAGCTGCCGAGATCGAGGGATGGATACTCGGCGTCATGTAAGCATCTCTCAGACCACCCGTGGAGCCATGCTGGTCTTCCTTGGTAGCCGTATGGAATCGTAGGGCAATCGTGACAGTACCCAGGCCGCCCCAACAGGACAAGAGCGAGAAGCACGCTGCGATGCAGCGGAAGAAGGATTGACACATCACCCCCAAATGGGTGCTGTGAAGAATCCCCAAGTGTCCCTGCGATTCCATTTGGAATCATATATCGAATCAGCGACTTGGCTGATTCATGATTCCAAATGGAAACGCATGTTTACGCGGAGGTCACTTTAGCGCGAGTTCTGTAAACATGCTGATTCAAAAGGTGTTAACGCGAGCGCGTGAACCGCCTTGTTTGACGCCCTGTTGCGATGGGACTAGGGTTAGCCCAAAGGCGGGCTCCCATGAGCACCACCCGCACGGGCCACGATTTCGATACTCAGGCGCTCGCTACTACAGGGGCAAGGACGATCCTCCGCGCCAAGACTGTAGCGACGCGGCTCTCAACCGAGGAGCTGGAGGAGGTCGAATCGGCGGCCAAGCGTAGCGGCAAGTCGCTCGCCGAATGGCTCCGCGATACGGCGCTGGTGGAGGCGCGGGAGCGGCCAGCAGACCCGGTTGAGGTGATCCTGGCGGAGGTTTGCGCCACCCGGTACATGCTCCTGAATCTCTTCCATGCAACCGCTCAGGCGGCATCGGAAGGCAAGCAATTACTCCCCGAAACCGTCCTCAAAATCCGCGAAACCGCTGACGCTCAGAAGGCCACAAAGGCCCGCAAGCTGCTCCAGGATTCGTCCGTCTCTGCCAAGCCGGAGCCGAAGAACGGGAGCAAAGCATGAGCCGTCCGATGCAGTTTCCCAAACGCTTTCCGTGGCTGATTGTCGCCATCGTGATGCTCACCGGGCTTCCGGTTTTGCCGGTGGCGGCATGGTTCTGGTTGGTGACACCGCCGCTCCAGAACTACTATCTGATTACCTATCTCGACAGCACGGAGCGCGGGAGCCAGCCCGACGCGACGACCAAAGTGGAATGGCTGCTGAAGACGGCGCCGGGACGGAAACCGGAGGTGGCTTTGGGGGCCGATGTCGTCTCAGCAACCATCGGCAACGGGAACGAACTGCCCGTCAAACTTTCGTCTCGCGCCGTCGCCGACGGTTGGCGCGGAGTGGTCAAGAGTGAGCCGCAGCAGGTCGAGTCCGAGAAGCTGGAGCGTTATCTGGAAGCCCAGATTTACGACGGAAGGGGCATCTGGCGGATGGTGCTGCAGCCGTTGTTTGCTTGTGCGGCGGCGATACTTTTCCTGCTCGGGTTGAGAGCTTGGTGGAAGACCAGAGCGAAGCATGAAGAGCGGCATGGACGGCGCACGAAGGGGCCGAAACTGGCATCGCCATTTGGCTGGCTCAGAGCGAGGAAGGAAGATGGAATCCGCTTTCAATTGCAATCGGGCAACTCATCTTCCAATTGGAAGACGCGGCTACCGTTCGGGCCGAGCTATCGCATTCCGCGTCGTCTTGAGTCCAGCCACATCATGCTCATGGGCGACACCGGCAGCGGCAAGTCCTCGGCCATCCGGCAGATTCTCCGCCAGGTCCAGGAGCGCGGCGAGACCGCCCTCGTCTACGACCCGGCGATGGACTTTGTGAGCGAGTTCTACGACCCAGAGCGTGGCGACCTGATCCTGAATCCGCTCGATGCCAGATGCCCCTACTGGTCACTCACCGATGAGCTTCTCCGCGATGAAACCGCCGCGACTATCGCCGCCGCGTTCCTTCCAGATAAAGAGTACGAGAAGGCGTTCTTTACCGATGGTCCGCGCAGAATCCTGGCCCATCTGCTCAAGTACAAATCGACCTCCAGCGACCTCTTGAAGTGGATGTCCGACCCCGAGCAAATTGCTTCGAGGGTGAAGGGAACACCGCTTGCCGCCCTCATCGACCCCACGGCCCCGGCGCAGCGGGCAGGTGTCATCTCAAGCCTGAATATGGTCGCCGACAGCTTGGAGTTGCTGCCTGAATATAGCGATGCCCATGGCAATACCTTCTCTACGGCCGAGTGGCACACAGAGCGCAAGCGGTGGGTGTTTCTGACTTCCAATCCCGGCTACCGGGAGAAGATTCTGCCGCTGCATTCCGTTTGGCTCGACCTCTTCATCCTGCGCATGATGGGCTACTGCGAAGACCGCAAAGCGAAGCCGGTATGGTTCGTCATCGACGAGCTTGCCAGCCTCAATAAGCTGCCACAACTCCATACCGCTGTCACTGAAAATCGCAAGTACGGCAACCCGGTTGTGCTGGGATTTCAGGGGCGCAGCCAGATGGAAAAGCGCTACGGCAAGGACGCCGAAGCGATGCTTTCGCAGCCGGCGACCAAGGTGTTCTTCAAGACCTCCGAACCCCGCGCCGCGAAATGGATCTCCGATGCCATCGGCGAGATCGAGGTCGAGCGGTTGAAGGAGTCGCGCAGCATGGGATTGTTGCGGAGCAAAAAGTCTTTCTCGCTGGAGATAGTCACCAAGCCGCTCGTTATGGCCTCGGAAATCTCCGGCTTGGAGCCGCTGCGGGGCTTCATCAAGCAAGAGAACCGGGTCGTGCCGGTACGCTTCGCGCTGGCAAAGAAGAGGAGCAAACAGCCGGAGTTTATCGAGCGGGCGCTGGCCAAGTTGATCCCAAGAGTGAAGGCGGAAGTGGCCCCGCCTGTAGCCGTCGCGCCGACGAAACCGCCGACGAAGAAACCGGCTGCTGCTGTCCAGACATCGTTTCCTTTGTCCTCGGCGACCGATCTCGAAGCGAAAGAGGTCTACGTCTGGGATGAGTCCAAAGGGATTGATTGACAGCCGTCCGTTCGACCCTATCTACACCGACTTCTCAGCGCTTATATTGACCAAAAACCGGACTACTTTCGCATTGCCGACAACATAGAAATCTTAAAGAATGCTGCATAAGGCATGGTCAACCAAACTTGCAGGCCGTTGCCGCTCCGGTTTGAGCACCACTAATCATCATTTGGGGTTTCATCTGTCGGCTCGCTGTAATTCTGTCGAGAGGCCGATAAATTGATGTTCTTCCATCGCGTCGATGAGATCAAGACACTGAGCACGTACTCGGGAGTCCTCTGTTTGAACTAGGAGACGGACAATAATCTTGGACAGCTCCATTGATGCACCATGACGACGCCCTTGGCTCGGATCGTCATCGTTCCCTGCGACGCAAAGCTTGGCTAGATTGAGGATGAGATCCGGCAGTTGTACCGGAGAGTCTTGAAGGAAGCGCAGGACTAACCACAGTTCTCCAATCTTCGGTCTGGATTCGAGAAATGATTGGAGCAAGTCAGCTTGTTCTGACGTGGCCAGTTCGGACAGATGCTGGAACGCGGACGCCGCCTTGAGCCTAACGGCATCCACCGGGTCGAAGAAGAACTGCTTCAGCTTGGCACGGCATGAAGGCCCAACTTCTTTGTGTGCGACATCGCGGGCATAGGTTCCGGCTGCGCCTTCACGCAACGGGGCTCCACCGCTACATGCGTCTTCTGCATCCTGCGCAGCATCTTTTAGCGTGAGACCATGAAGACACGCCTGGCGTGCTCCCGCGATTGCTACAGTCGGGACTCGCGATTCCATCATCAGCCGAATCACGGGACGAATTCCTTCGTAGTCCCGGTATCCCGCATAAAAAACAAATCTCTCGAAGTACATGGTGCTAAAAAGTTCAGGAGCCCCGTCGATTGCTTCGCTAAACCATTGGATCGCCTTCTTGGGATTAACGTTCATGAGAGCAAGTAGGGCTTGAATGCTTACAGCGCGTACAGCAGTTACGCGGTCATGACTGACGGCGTCAATAGCCGCTTCTAAGCACGGAACACTTGAAGGATTGGAAAACAGGATTGTCGCAATTGCTTCAGCTGCGGCTCCTCGCGCACAATTCATCCCAGCGGTGACAGCGTCACCTCCGTAGTGAGGCGTTCCGTCACCAAGACCCGTTTTCCATACATCAGTTTCTGGGTCTAAATCATTAAGCGCGTACCAAGCAACAATGTCTACTACTTCATTGCCCCATAGTGTCTTCTCCCAACGCTGAATCAACCACGCAATCGCCCTCCCGCAAGGGCGTGACGGGAGAGAATGGATGCGCTGGATCAGAGCCGTCGCTAGTGCTGGGTCTCTAAGGGAAGGATCTTTGTAGCCACTCTCAGCGACTCCACGCAAAATGGCTTCGAAGTAGCTTGCAGGCAAATCGTCAGGCATTTGTTGCGCCAACGCGGCGAATCTCTTGGGACTTCCGAAGGTACGCTGTTCCAGCGACCGGGCAAGCTCAAGTTCACCTCCTGCCAGGGGATATCGAGCACTAAAATCGCGCCCTTGGTACTTCAACATCGCTCCCATCCACTGATCGTCAGTCATTTTCGATTGCGCGTCCTCCGTTATGGGGGGACCGACCCACGATGTCTGGGAACCCATTGACACCGGCGACTCTTCATCGGCTTCAGGAAATTTCCTCTCCAGTTCCGCCAGTTTATTCCTCCCGTTCTCACTGAGTCGGGATTGATCCAAAGCTCGCAACAGCCGCAATTGTCTCCAGCCGCGCGACGGTGGATGGCTTGATTCCCAGCGATCCCGCAAGGCCAGAACTACTCGTTCTAATGCAATGAACTTTTCCGCAGAACACCGCGGCGAAGAAACTCGCACCGCCTGGAGTGAAACATAATCCTCAGCAGAACCGCCTCCTCCCCATATGGCGTACCCGATCTTCAGTCTGCGCGGATCTTCAACAAGAAAATCGACAAGCCGCTCGGTGTACAGATCCGGATTTGCAGACCATGCTCTCAATACCAGATAAGCAATCGCATTATGCGGCCTCTGATAATACGGCGCGAGGAGAGAGTCAAGTTGTTCTCGAGAATCAACAGCCAACCGTTCGAGCGATTGTGCCAGACGAGAAAATAGGATGTCATCATTTTGCAGAGCGTCATCCCCGAATGAGCGGAAGCTCCAGATCGGATCGTTATCAAGTTGGCCTTCTGTTTCCTTTGAGGTAGTCCGAATGATTTCAGCCACCGTTGGCAATAGGAAAGTGGCATATGCGAAAGGAGCGTGTCCCGCTTCACCAATCACTGCGATGCCATCCCCACTGTGATTCAGTTGATCGGAAAGCGGGTGATGTCCCGACAACTGGTCGGATGACCGCTCGGATAATTCGTTGGAGCTCTGGAGCCAATTTAAGTAAAGAGAGTTGAGCCAGACCCCAATGGCTTCGGAAGCCAGCTCCGGATGCTCCTTAGAGATGGAGTACATCAGATGCCACCAGTCACCTCCTACCGCCCCATTTTGCGCTGGAACGCCAATGACCCCACTTTTTAGGAGATCGAGAAAGAGATCAAACATGCGCCGATCGTGATAAAACTCGCCGGAGCGGCAAACCGTCTGTATGTATTCATTCCATCTGTCGTCATTGGTGCGGTATTGATTCAAGAGGTTCGCAATGCGCACGGATCGTTGTTTCAACAAAGGGGGAAAGCTGAAGCATCCGATAGACTCTTGTTCTTTCGCGAGGTCTCCACTGGAGAAGGTTTCATCAAAATATCTGGTGGCATCTAGGGCATCAAACCAACCGGCGCTTCCCAAAATAGCCCCTCGTATGTGGGAGGCCAGTCGTGGACACGCCTCTTGCGTGTCTTTTAGGATCTTCCACTCATCCACTGTTGGCTGGGGCAGCGAAGAAAGCCATTGCAGCACCAAACTCTTGATGTGGAATCGAATCCGAGCATCAATGAGAGTGCTTCTGAGTTCACGCAAGTAATGAGGTCGATTATGGGAGCGCGCATAAGAGAGTATCTGACGGACCTGGGCGCGTCGAAACAGATCTTGTTCGCCGGCCAATAGAAAACCGACCAGCCCTTTGCCTTGTGACGCAAACCGTCTGGCGAATGCATAGTCAAAGAACGCTTCGTGGAAGAACCGGTACTGGCCATCAGACAGAATGAGTACCCGCTCTGAGGTCAGCACTGCCGCATCAGCAGAGAAATCGTCAAGAACGTCTCGCGGCGCAGAAAGTCGTTGATGCGCGCTGAGCCACGATGTCAATGTGTCTATGATTGGGGTCCACGAGACCGTTCGCTCGGCGCGACGATTTGCCTTGCGTTCAACCTCAGTCCAGAAGCTGTCAAAAAGCCCATCTCGGTCGTGAAGAGCAAATTGAGCTTCCGGCGACAGGTGTAGAAACATAGACATATGGAGCGGAAGCGTCAGCACTGTCTTGATTTCCGGCTGAACGCGTGTGATGTCCAACCCGGCTTTCTGCAAAATCGCATCAACGATTTCCGGCGAGAATGCCCTTAGACTAATCAGTGAAAATCCCGATTGCGAAGACTTCATCGCTCGCATACGTTGGTCGTGTTCCAGATCGAATTCCCGGCATCCGACCACTAGCGCCATGTTCGGAAATCGCTCGGCTTCGCGTCGTAAGCTTTCAAATAACGACCACAGTTCAACACGTCGTCCGGACGCCATGCTGATGGCATCCAATTGGTCGATGACGAGCACACAATCGGCCCCAGCCGCAATGCCCGCAAGTACGAGTGCGGGCGATTCCGGCAAAGAGAGTTTCCTGCCCAACTCGCCGGTTGTGAGAATTCCATCTGGCAATTGATCAAAGCGGACTGGCACAACAGGGACCTTAGATCGCTGGAGCGATTCGACCACATGGCCGAGCGTAGTGCTCTTGCCACCTCCAGCTCCGCCAACAATTAAGGTTTTGCGGCTTTTGGGGATGCCATCGTCTGCAAGAATTTCGTCAAGGCCGCCCAACGCTAAAAAGATGCCGTTGATAAGCTCTTCTTTGATCGGAGTTACGTAGGATTCGCAGAGTTGCTCGATCTGTGCACGAACTGTCTTCTCAACAGCCCAATCACGAAGCCGGATGCTATGACCTTCAAGTTCGGCAAGAATCACTGATCGGTCAATGGGGGTGTGGATCTTCCTCAGGAGCAGGGCTTCGAGAAGAGCCCAAACCTTGCCCACATCCAACTGCCCCCCGGATGCATCGTAGAGGAGCCTCCGAATCATGTCTTGCACTCGATCTCGGAGTTGAGCTTCATCCGCAGCGTGGCTTCGGATCCGCGCAAGGAGTTGACGGGCCCCTTCTTCATCGCCATCGAATAAGGGCAAGATGGAAGTACGGAATTTTCCGTTTAGAGCCGCAGATTTCTCCAAGCGGTCTTTGAATAGGGTTTCGTCCGCAATATACAAACGAAGTTCTTCGAGTTCACCTGCCCCGAGCGTTGACGCGAACACGCCATGATTGGCCTCCGAGCGTTGGACATGTGCGACAAGATCCCCGAAAATCGACCGCCCACGGTTGTCATTTGCCGTCAGTAGTGCCAAAGTCCATCCAGCTTGAGTGGTCTGACGCTTGACCGACCAATAATCTACCGTTCCATCTGCATTTGTAACCTTGAATTCAATGCCTTGGGACTCCTCAGAATTGATGGGTTCGAGTGTGAAGTCGATAGCCCTACCATCAAGAATCTTAAGCAGTTGGTCGAAGGCCCACAGCAATTCGTACCGGTTTCCGAGCTTATCCGAAGTTCCGCCGCGTATTGGCATACATTGATTCTAATGGCTAGTTTTTAGGGTTCAGATTACTGCCCGTGTCAGTGAGTCGTCCGCTAATCTTTTCGGGGTTCGACAGCGAGAGTTGTTTCTCGAATCTCGGACGACTTTGGTCGCAAACTACAGTGATGCAATGGTGAATGGGAAGCGGACGGAGGCCGCTGGGAACTCATAATCACCAAACCTCAGATACCGAACGTCGCGGTTGCTCTACCCCGAGCACTCCAAACTGCACATTCTTTCATGTCAGTAAGGAGCTACTTAGCCGTTGCGAGACAACAGAATTACTCTTGGATCAAGGGCAAACCGGAAGTGGCTGCCCTTGATATTGATTGGTAGCGGCAAATGCACCTGTTTTGAGTGCGATTGCACTGCACCTGATGGCCCTTCATAGGTAAATAGAGCGGTACAGGTCTAGCATCGCTACATACGGCACTTCGGTTGCCGCATCGAAATCGGGCCAAGTCTATGTTGTCCATCTCCAAACCGCTCTCGGCAGGCCAAGCGCGGACGTATCATGCGCGGGAGTTTGCTTCGAGTGAGCAGAACTACTGGAGCCGCGATCAGCAGGGGCATAGTGAGTGGCAGGGGCGGCTCTCCGGCGAGTGGGGCCTTTCGGGAGCCGTAGGCGCGGAGCACTTCGCCCGGCTGAGCGAAGGCCAGCATCCGCAGACTGAGGCGCAGCTTGTTCGGCACCAGGTATCGAAGACCTATGAGGGCAAGAACGGCAAGGAGATTACTTCGGTCGAACACCGCGCCGGGTGGGATGCGACGTTCTCCGCGCCGAAGTCCGTCTCGCTGACTGCGCTGGTAGGCGGAGATGACCGGGTGCGGCAGGCGCACCGCGAAAGTGTCCGCGTTGCGTTGACTGAGTTGGAGCGGTACACAGAGGCGCGGATCGGCAACATTCGGGAGCCGGAGACGACGGGCAAGTTCGCCGCCGCGACCTTCGAGCATGACACCGCGCGTCCAGTGGAAGGCTATGCCGCGCCGCAACTCCATACTCATGCCGTGATCTTCAACGTCACCGAGCGAGAGAGCGGTCAGACCCGCTCGCTGCAACCGCAGGAGTTATTTGCCTCGCAGAGCTACGCCACCAACGTCTACCGATCGGAGTTGGCCTTGCGTTTGAATGACCTTGGCTACAGGGTCGAGCGTGGCGAGTGGGGTGAGCCACAGATCGCCGGGTACAGCACGGAGTACCTTGCGGCCAACAGTCTGCGGCGTGAGCAGGTGAAGGACTACATCCGCGCCAACGGCATCGACGGGCCAGCCGCCGCGCAGATTGCGGCGCACCGGACGCGGGACTCCAAGGAGTTGCTGTCCCCGGAAGAAGTGTTGCGGCAGCACCGCGAGCTGTCCGCACAGTACGGCCACCAGGCCGACCGCGTTGTTGCCGAAGCGCGGCAGCATGGACAAAATCACGAGTCCCATCCGGGCAACTCCGCCCAGGTGTCCGTGACCTACGCCCGCGAACATCTTTTTGAGCGCTCTGCGGTCGAGAGCGGACGGTCGATTCTGACGGCGGCGCTCGATAGAGGCATGGGCGAGGCCAGCTTCTCACAGGTCCGGCAGGAGTTCGACCGCAGAGCGCAGTCGGGAGAGTTTCGCACTGTCCAGCATGGGCCGAAGCATGAAGGGCAGCAGTACACGACGGCGGAGACGCTTCGCATGGAGCGCGAAACCATAGGCCACATGAAGAACGGCAACCAGCGCGGCTTCGCCGATCCCATGCTGGTAGACGGGAGAACGCGCATTGATACCGAGCAACGTCACCCGGAGCTGAATACTGGACAGCGGCAGGCAGTCGATGATGTGTTTCTGTCACGGGAGAAGATCGTTGGCTTGGATGGAGTCGCGGGTGCGGGGAAGACGACTTCTCTGGCCGTGGTACGCGAGGGCGCGGAGTATGCGGGGTATAGGGTAGAAGGTTTTGCGCCGACATCTCGCGCAGCTCAGAAGCTCGGCGAGGCCGGCATCGACACGAAGACATTGCAAGCCCATCTTGCGCAAGGGCAGAAAGTGGATACCGGCGAGAAGCGCCTTTATGTGGTGGACGAAAGTTCTCTCGCATCGACCCGGCAGATGCACGAGTTCGTGAGCCGCCTCCATCCGAGTGAACGCGTTCTACTGGTCGGCGACACCCGCCAGCATGAGTCCGTTGAGGCCGGTCGCATCTTCGCTCAGCTACAAGAGGCGGGGATGAAGACAGTAAGGCTGGACGAGATCGTTCGCCAGAGAGACCCGGAGTTGAAGCAGACCGTCGAGCAGCTTGCGCGTGGCGAGGTAGGCTTGGCGATTGCGGGTTTGGACTGGCAGGGACGCATTCACGAGGTCAGAGGCCCGGAGGAGCGCATCGCAGCCATCGCGAAGGAGTATGCAAAATCGCCGGAGAACACGTTGGTCGTCTCGCCCGACAACCGCTCCCGCACCGAGATCAACCAGGCGATCCATAAGGAGCTGCAAGCCAAGGGCGTTGTCGGCAAAGAGGAGCATCAGACCAAGGTGCTTGTCCCGCGCCAAGACCTTACCGGTGCCGACCGGATGTGGGCTGCTCGATACAACGAGGGCGATGTGTTGCGCTACAGCCGCACCTCCCGCGAGACCGGCATCTCCAACGGCGAGTATGCGCGGGTGACACAAGTCGATGCGCCGAACAACATGATCACTGTCGAGATGAAAGATGGCGCAGAGAAGAGCTACGATCCGCGCCGTCAGCAAGGCGTCTCTGTCTATCGTGAGCAGGAGCGGTCGTTCTCTACAGGAGATCGTGTGCAACTCACCGCTCCCGTGTCGGAGATGAAGCTGGCGAACCGCGAACTTGGAACAGTGGAGCGGATCGCCGAAGGGCGCATGTCCGTCAAGATGGACGGAGGCCGGGAGGTGCAGCTTGACCCCGTGAAGCATCCGCACCTTGACCACGGCTACGCCGTAACCAGCCACTCCAGCCAGGGGCAGACCGCTGACCGTGTGCTCATCAACGTGGACACCGAGCTTGGAGCAAAAGACCTGCTTAACAACCGCATGGCGTATGTCTCGGTTTCGCGTGGTGCCTACGACGCGCAACTCTTCACAGATAGCCGAGAGAAGCTCGGCTCGGCGCTCGGCCATGATGTCTCGCACACGAGCGCACTAGCGCCAGAGGTGAAGCAGGATCAGACCGCCAAAGTGTCGGAGCAAGCAGTTGCGCCGAAGCGAGAGACCGTGGTTGAGCAAAAGGCAGTCGCCGAGCCTATCGAAAAGGTCTATAGCTGGCCTGAACTTGAGCGGCACTGGGCACCGCTCAACCATGCGGTGACAGCCTCCGAGGGGAGTCAGTTCGGATGGAAGGCCGAGACGGGGACGATTCAGTCATACGAGCACCTCGATACACAACGAGGTTTGCACATCGACGGGCCGACCGGCCAGTTCTACCGGCAGGATGGAGACCCGATCACGGCCAAGGAAGCCTTAGATCATGCGATGCCGAAAGGGGAGGCCCATTCGCATTCGCAGGATGTGGCACAGGTCAGAGGGCAAGACAAGAACGACCAGAACATCGTCCCGACGCCGAAGCAAGAACAGGAACAGAGCATGGATATTGGCTTGGGCCTCTAGTAAAAAGGTTGGGGATTAGAATCCCTATCTCGCGTACGAGTTTTCCCAGGAGACCGTGTAGTCGAGCTTTATCCGGCGACGCATCCGCACCTCGATCATGGCTACGCGGTCACGAGTCATTCCAGCCAGGGACAGACCGCCGAGGCAATTCCGTGCATAAGCCACAAAACCGGAAAATTTACAGATTGTTCTACACAGTTCCTGCACAGGACGAAAATTGCCTATTATCTGCTTTTGAAAGAGTTTGATGCGAAATTATTCTCCTCCGCTCAGAATGACAATTCTTATTTGGTCTATAGCAATTCGGGAGATGCTCTAGTTCGTCGTGTAATACACGGCCAGCGTACCCACCTTCGTCGCCGCCCCATTCCCCGTATACTCGTTCTGCCAGATCATTCCCAGGCCGGTGTTGAAGACCATCGGAGACTCCCGGAAGTAGCGATAGGCAGTCCAGTAAGTCGTATTGTCCGGCGGGTTGGATTTGTAGTATCGCGCGATCCCGTACTCGTCCGTCCGTCCGTGGAACTGGTCGCCGTAGAACTGGTTGCCAAAGAAGTCCTCCGTCCCGCCATAGAGGAAGACCGTCCCGTCCACCGCGATCGTTGGGCTCATCTCAAGCCAGCCTGGTTCCACCTGTCCCGGCGCGGACGATACAAAGTAAATGCTCTCCAGTTCTCCTGGACCACTGACCGTGGGAATGACGGTGAGGACCTGGCTGCTGGCAATCGTGGAGTTCGCCCAGTCGTTGACAACCATATGAAAGACGTTCCGTGTTGCAGGGTAGCGCCCGGCTGGGGCGACGCCAGGGTAGTACTCGACCTGCGAGTAAACAGGACCATTAAATGCGGAAGGTACCGTGACCGAGATGTTGATGCTGGAGGTGTACTTGATGTAGATGCGCCTGTAACCGCCGATGACCTCATTCGACAGGCTGGTAGCGTTTGTTATGCCGAGGTACTTGGTGAGGAACAGGTCGCTGGTGGCCGCGACGCCATCCGAAGTTGCATACCCATTCCACAACAGGAACATGCCGAGGGTGCAGCTATAGGTTTTGCCGTCCACGACAATGGTGATGATCGTCTGCGCCCCGAGGTTCGCCGCTGTCGGAGAGCCGTCGTTATAGGACATGGCGAACTGGATGCGCTCGACATTGCCAGCTCCGGTGGCGGAGAGCAAGGTCACTTTATTGTTCACGATTGGCGGCGACTTGAGAGCAACCACCATCAGCGTGCGCGTCTCGCTGACCTCTCCCGCCGCATCTGCTGCCCCAGCCGCGCCTGCGGGCCCCTGTGCGCCAGTCGCTCCCGCTGGCCCCATTGATCCCATCAGACCCATCGGTCCCACGGACCCTGTCGCGCCCGCTGGTCCCACCGGTCCAGTCGCTCCCGCGACTCCGCTGCCAGCGCCCACCAGCGCCCACCGCGAAGCGTTCGTTGCCGGTGAGTTGTCCACATTGTCGGTCACCAGCGAGATATAAAAGTCGTTTCCCAACGACACCATGTCGTTCAAGTTATAGACAGTTCCGGCAGAGTAGCTCCCCGCGTACGCCACATAGGTCCTGGTCTGCGCACTCGCAGGCAGGGTATAAGCCAGTGCAACAGCCAGCAGTGTCACGGAGAGTGCAAAGCGTCGTACCATTCCATGTCCTTCTAACTTGGAATCAGCGTCAGCGCGCCACTGTTCACTGCCAGCGTGTAGTTCCTCGCTGTCACAGCGTCAGCAAGCCCTATTTGCAAAGCCCCCGGCGTCGTGCTCGAACCCGGAACCAGCGTCAGCGCGCCGTCAGTCACCGTCACCGAATAGTGCGCTCCGGTCACGCTGTCGATCAGTCCCAGATTGGCCGCCGCCGTCCCGTCGCTGTTAGTCTCCGTCAGCATCAGCGCGCCATCTGCCACGCTCAGGCTGTAGTGTGTCTCAGTCCCCGAGTCCGCCAGAATCAACCCGATGCTGCCCCCGCCGGCTTGTGGAAGAATCAAGTCGCCGCCGCATCCAACCATCGGAAGCCCTAGCCCCGCAACTAACACAACCGCCGCAAACCGCCTCATCATCCCTACTCCAGGACGTCGTTCGATTGATCGAACATCCCTTCTATCGTCTATCGGCACTCACACCGGATTCCTTCAGCCGCGACCCACAATCCTCCCCGAAAGCTGGCCAAAAAATCTTGAGCGCCCGGTACACTAGGACAGGGGGAAGCATGAAGCAGGTCAGCGAACCGCATCTCGCTCACAGCCTACAGTCCTCAGCGTGCGTCCAATCAACGAGCGTGCCCCGCACCCGGAAAAATAATTCCTGCATGAAGCACCTAGCCTTCCCAGTCACGCTCCTCTTTGCCGCGATCCTCATCAATGCGCCGATGCGTCTCCGCGCGCAGGCATCGGACATTCCCAGCGCCGCGCCCGTCTCTGCCGCCACAACAGGCCAGACCGACACCCAGCGCGGTCGCCAGCTCATCGACCAGATGGTCGCGGCCCTGGGCGGCGAGGCGTGGCTCAACCGCGCAACCATCCAGATCGATGGCCGCACCTCCTCCTTTTTCCACGGCGAGCCGAACCCCTACATCACGGAGTACCACGAGCAGCGCCGCCTGGCTCTCAACGGCCAGCCCGAGGCCGACCGCGTCGGCTTCCTCACCGAGCGCGGCATGATCGAGCCCGGAAAGAAGATCGACGTGGTGCAGATCTGGACCGCTGGCGCGGGCTACGAGATCACCTTCAAGGGCCAGACCGCGCTGCCCAAGGAGCAGGTGGAGGACTACTACCGCCGCCGCGCCCACTCCATCGAGGAGGTCGTGCACACCTGGCTCAAAGCGCCCGGCGTGATGGTCGTATCCGAGGGGACCGTCATGGTCGTGCGCCGCCTGGCCGACCGCGTCACCGTGCTCACAGCCACGAACGACGCCGTCACCCTCGACCTGGACGCCACCACGCATCTTCCCCTGCGCCGCACCTTCCGCTGGCGCAACCCGCAGTTCAACGACTACGACGAGGAGTCCGAGACCTACGACGACTACCACACCATCCAGGGCTTGCCCACGCCGCTCACCATCACCCGCTACCACAACGGCGAGATGTCCGGCCAGCGCTTCCTAACCCGTGTCGTCTACAACCTGCCCCTCGCTCCATCGCTCTTCGACCCCGCCGTCCTGCTCAAGAAAAAGTGATGGGCATTTATACTCAAGCGTGAGATGAGCGACCTTCCAAACCAGTCCTCCGCAGACACCCAAACCATGGACATCAACCAGATCATGTCCATCCTTCCCCACCGCTATCCCTTCCTGCTCATCGACCGGCTGATCGAGATCGAGCGCAAGAAGCGCGTCGTCGCGCTGAAGAACGTCACCATCAACGAGCCTCACTTCGCCGGCCACTTCCCAGACTTCCCCATCATGCCAGGCGTGCTCATCGTCGAGGCCATCGCGCAGGCCGGCGCCGCGCTTCTGCTCACCGAGTATCCCGCAGCCGACCGCGCCTCCAAGCTCATGGTCTTCACCAGCATCGACAGGGCCAGGTTCCGCCGCCAGGTCGTTCCCGGCGACCAGCTCCGCATCGAGGTCACTGTACTCAACTGGCGCTCCAACGCCGTCAAGATGCGCGGCATCGCCACGGTCGACGGCAAACTCGCATGCGAGGCCACCGTCATGTGCGCCATGACCAACCGCAAGCCCGCCGAACCCGCAGCCGGAGCCGCAGCGCCCGCCGGAGCATAGACCAGTGAGCATCCATCCCACCGCGATCGTCGCACCCGGCGCCCAGATTCCTGCCTCCTGCACCATCGGCCCGTTCTGCACCATCGGCCCGGACGTCGTGCTTGGCGAAGAGTGCGAGCTTGTTTCCCATGTTGTGCTCGACGGCCATCTCACTCTCGGCCGCGGCAACCGCATCTTCCCCTTCGCCTCCATCGGCGTTGCGCCGCAGGACCTCAAGTACGCGGGTGAGCCCACGCGCTGCGTCCTCGGCGATGGCAACACCATCCGCGAGTCGGTCACCATTTCGCGCGGAACTGTTGGTGGCGGAGGAGTCACCACCCTCGGCTCCGGCTGCCTCATCATGGCCTACGTCCACATCGGCCACGACTCGCACATTGGCGACGGCTGCATCCTGGCCAACGCCGCTACGCTGGCCGGCCACGTTATCGTCGAGGACTTTGCTGTAGTCGGAGCGCTCTGCCCGGTCCATCAGTTCTGCCGCATCGGCCGCTACGCCTTCATTGGCGGAGGAACAACCATCACGCAGAACGTGTTGCCCTACTCGCTCACCTCGATCGAGCGCAACAACCACGCCTACGGCCTCAACAAGGTAGGCCTCGAGCGTCGCGGCTTCACTCCGGCGCAGATCAAACAGCTCCGCGCGGCCTATCGCCTGCTGCAAGCCTCCAAGCTCAACACCACCGACGCGCTGGCCGCCATACGCGCCACGCTGCTCCCCGCCGCGCCAGACACAGACACCGACCACGTCCGCTACCTCGCCGAATTCATCGCCAACAGCCCCCGCGGCATCATCAAATAGGCGCTACTCATGCCAACCATCCTCCGCGTCGGCCCATATCGTTTCTTCTTCTACTCGCTGGAAAACGACGAGCCGCCACATATTCATGTTGAATCCGCTGAAAAGGTGGCAAAATACTGGTTAGCGCCTGTTCGCCTTGCGTCGAGTCATGGATTCCGCTCTTACGAGCTGACATCCCTTCGCGCAATCGTCGCTGAACACGAGCAGATCTTTCAGGAGGCATGGCATGTCCACTTCGGCGATTGAATTCGATGCCAAGGCCGTCGATGTAACGGTGGACGCCTCCATGCTGCGCGTCACGTTGGCCGACGGTCGCGAACTGGCCATCCCCATCGAGTGGTCGCCCCGCCTGCGCAACGCCACACCCGAGCAGCGTGCCAACTGGCGCTTCATCGGAACCGGCCAGGGCATCCACTGGCCAGAGATCGACGAAGACATCTCCATCGCCAGCCTCCTCCGCCTTACATAACTTATGCGGATAGCGCCCTTCCTACTCCTCCTCGCGTCCTTTCCATCGCTGTCGCAGACACTCCCCGCGCCCACTGCTCCCATCGACGTCTACGACGGCTTCGAATCCCCCAGCCTCAGTCCACTATGGGAGACCACGCGCCTCGCTCCGGACGCACTAACGCTCCAGTCCACCATCACTCGCGCGGGCCACGGAGCCGTGCAGATCACCCTCCACGCCAACGACAAGTTTGAAGCCGGAATCAACGGCGACGCCGACAGCGAGCGCGCTGAACTCACCGAGGCGCGCCGCCTCACCGGTCGCGAAGGCGTTCCCTACGAGCAGTCCTTCAGCCTCTTCTTCCCCGCAGACTTCCCCATCGTCCCCGTCCGCCTCGTCGTTGCGCAGTGGAAGCAGGCCTGCCTCGACTCCAAAGCCCCCTGCTCCGACGACAGCCCCGTGCTCGCCGTCCGCTACATCGACGGCGTCCTTCGCATCACGCAGGACCTCAACCACCAGTTCATCGTCCTGTACGAGGAGAAGCGCGACCTCCGCAGCCGCTGGCTAGACCTTCGCTTCCAGGCGCGCTTCACCGCGCAGCCAACCGGTCGCATCAAAGTCTGGCTCGACGGCAAACAGGTCGTCGACTACACCGGCGTAACCGCCAACCCAGACACCCCCGCAACCGGCTATCCCGCCCCCAGCTTCTTCTACTTTAAGACGGGCCTCTACCGGAATGTCATGCCCCAGCCCATGACTCTCTACCTCGACGAGCACCGCAAGCGCCAGCTCCCCGCGGACGCGTTTTAGCGCCTCTCTGTTTTACGCAACATGCTGTTGCATACTAGACTTGGCAATAGGAAGAGTGGCCGAGTGGTTGATGGCTCCAGTCTTGAAAACTGGCGTACCTGAAAGGGTATCGGGGGTTCGAATCCCTCCTCTTCCGCCAGACCTCCTAAGTCGTTCTGAATCAAATCAGAGACCGCCGTGTGACACTTTGTGTGACACTTTTCTGCGGTCTCTGAAAAAAGATATACGGTGTCTCCCGCTGTTTTCCGGTATTTCCTAAAGGAGCAGCAAGTGAGATCGCCCAAGATCCGACTTTACATTCGAATCCGTCTGCGAGACGGACACTACGCCTACCGGGACCCCATCTGGAATCGGAACCGAACCCTTCGTGCGGGTTACGCCCTCGTTGGTGGTCAGCCGGAGATGCACCCCGAGGGCGTCTACTACCCAGCTATCTTGAGTTCGTACGTGCCACCAGTGATGGTTCTTGGTCGCCGAGCGCTTCTCGCTCGGCTAAAAAAAGTCCCTTCACATATCACATGGAATTGGCCCATTACTCGACGGATGGAATTGTGGCGAGCCACAATCTACTCTGCCATTTCGGCGTCACCGCCGATCAGGTGACGGCGCAGCCAGAGAGGCGGGTTTCCTGCCAGCATCTCCTGTAGGCGTGCGATGACATCGGAGATGTTTTCCGGGTTGTCGACCTTGACCGTAAATATTCTGGCCTTGCCCAACTTGATGACGGAGTATGCGTTCAATGTTTTGTTGACAAAGAGCACCGAGACACCGGCAAGGCTTGCAACTCTCTCGGCAATCTCCTCTTGATTGACCGCATTTTCCGGCTTCGAGCCTCCGCAACATCCTCCTGCCTTCTTGCCCTTGCCGCTGCCGTCTCGCTTGCCTTTACCACCGCCGCAGCCTTCCCCACTCTGGCCGTTTTGGCCATGCATTGCCGCAGGCTCTGCGGTCTTCTGCGTGGCGGAGCGGTAGGCAATGACATCCAGCTCCTGCGCCTCCGTCGCGCCGATCTCATAGACGGCGATCTGAGTAGCCAGTTCAAAACCGGCATTGACCTGCTTCTTGTTTCCCGTGGCAAACGCTGCTTTTAACCGTCTGTCATTAAACACATGCTCCTCCTCAATGAAATTGCCATACCGCGGTTGAAGGTATATGCCGCACGCGAGCCCGTTTGTGTTCACTGATACTGCTCCCAGCGAATCTCCTTGGAGCGCAAGGCTGCTTCCCAGTCGTTTGCGACGATCTCGAGCATATTGATCATCCCTTCGTAACCAAAATAGGCGCTGTCGCGATAGCAGGTCCGGTTGGTTGGCTGCATCAGATCGAACGCCAGCTTTGTGCCAAGCTCCTGGGCCAGATACTTCTCCCATGCCGAGCCAAAGACCGCGTCCAGCTCGCTGGCGGCGAGCGCTTGCTTGATCTTGAAGCCGTCCACTCCAAAGGCGACACGCGGCGAGATGCCCAGGCGGGTGAGTTCGGCTTCAAGAAGAACCTTTGCGTGTTTAGAGTTGGAACGGACCAGGAGCAGATCGGGAATCATCTCCAACTCCTCGAAGATCATGCGAACCAGGCCGATGGTCATGGATGCGTCCGCGGAGATGGCGACTCTTGCATTGCGATAGCGCGGAATGAGCATCAGTCCGCGGCGGCGCAGAGTGCCGGTGACAAGGGTCTCGCCGCTTTCGATCAGTTGCTCGGCAACATTGCCTGCGTCGAAGCGCTCTCCCAGGGCGCGAAGCCAGTTGGATGTGTTCTTCAGGCCGATGGGCAGAGGCAGGTCGTGAAGGATGGTTGGCACGCCGTGCCTGGTTTCCATCTTGCGGGCAAAGGCGTAGCCCATATCGTGCGTGAGCAGGATGTTTGCCGAGGCCGCGGACGCGAGCGAAATCTCTTCGATGGATGTGGCGCCGGGAAAGACGCAGTGCGTTTCGACGTTCATGGCGGCGAGAACGGTCTTCACCCAGTTGAGGTCTGCCCACCATGTGGGGTTGAGGCTTGCCTGCGGCGCGATCAGGTTGACGGTTCGGGGCAGTTTGGGACCATCCCACGGACGGACAAACGACAGAAGAGTGCGAAGGCCAAGGTCCATTCCTGCATACAGGTCTCCGCGGAACCCGCCGGAGTGCATGGGGATGAGCTGCGCGCCGACCCTGGATTGCAGGGTCCGGCAGAGACCTTCGATGTCCTCGCCGATGATGTCGGCCGAGCAGGTGCCGACGACGAACATCACCTTGGTCTTGAAGGTCGCATCCGCCTTGAGGATCAGGTCGCGGAGTTTTTCCGAGGCGCCCATGATGATGTCCGTCTCGAAGAGCCGGGTACAGGCCACCTTGCGCTGCGTGAAGTCAGTCTCGTGATTGTCGTAGCCGAGGGCCACGGTGGACGCGCAGCCCTGCGGCGAGTGCAGCACGATGCTGATGTCGCGAATGCCTGCGACGATGTTGCTGACGCCCTCCAGAGCGCAGCCCACCACCGGGTCGTGGGAGTGCGCGCAATCCTGGAAGACTAGCTCATCAAGCATTGTCCCTTCCTTCTCTGCCCGGCGTACATCGTGCAGTCCGGCATGTCCTGCGCCAGTTTTGCCGTCAGGGACTGGACAGAGACAAGGCCGGAGTTCTTTGGAAATACGATTTGCTTGCTCATTGCACTGCGCGGCCTGAATCCATAGTCCAGAGAGGTCTTGATGCACTTGGCAACCTTCAACGCGCCACGATAGCCAAACCTTGGCCGGTTCAGAATTGCATTCAGGTCCACAAGAGGGATATTGGGAAAGCTGAGCGAGGAGCCGAAGTAGACCGTCTCCCTGGGGTTGAGGCTGCCAAGCAACTCCAGCAGCTCGGATTCGGTCTGCTGCATGGACTCGTACTTGCCCAGCGCAAGCGTTCCCTTGGTGATGAGAATCTCTGGATCGAGGCCGGTCTCCAGCATGTAGTCGATGCTGGTCTCGCGCGCCTCAGCGCTCCATGGGTGGAAGTTGTAGACAATGGCGCGCATCTTGAAGTCGCGCTCCAGCATGTGCGCGATGGAGAGCGCCTTGATTGCATCGTGGCCTTCGACGATGGCCGTCTTGTTCTCCAGATGGCACAGCACCTGCTCGTACTCCTCCTTGATTGCGCCGTACTCACGCTCCATCAGCGCGCTGGCCTCGGCAGTCTTGCCGATGTACTTTGCCGCGCCCATGATCCATCGCTCAGTGGCCGCGATTCCGTAGGGCAGGATCGTCGAGTTCAGCGGCGTTCCAAAGGCATCCTGCATCGCCGAGCCGATGGCGTAGCCAAGATCAAGGCACAGCGCGCAGTTCACCGCGGCACTCGGCGCGCGGCGCAACTCATCGAGCGAACAGTTGCCGGCGATCACGGAGTGGACCTTGCCGCCAATGCCTTCGATCAGCCGCACCAGCTCTTTGACGTCCGTGTCGATTTCGGTGCGCTCGGGGCCCATCTTCGCGCCGACGATGTTTACCGACTCCGCGAGTTCCGCTCTGCTCGCCTCCGTGGGCGCATCCATCAACTTTGTAAGCTGGCGGAAGACCAGATCGAAGCCGCTGCGATACTCCCCGGCAAATCCCTCGCAGTGGATCGGCATGATCTGCGCGCTGATCTGGGAGGAGATCTTCGCCACAACCGCATCGACGTTGTCGCCGATAATCCCGGTTGCGCAACTGGTGGCGACGAAGATAATGGATGGCTTGTACTTCGCATCGACCTCCAGGATTGCGGAGCGAAGTTGCTTCTCGCCTCCGAATACAATCTGCGTCTGCTTGAGGTCGGTGCTGACCACCGGCTCATAGGGAGCGGCGCTGTTGCGGCTATTCGTCAGCTTGTAGGCCTGCTTGACGCCAAACGCGCACCCGCTCGGCCCATGCGTCAGCAGGATGGAGTTTCGGATTCCGCTCAGGATCTTCGACGCCGTCCAGAACTTGCAAGGGCGCGTGTGGCTCCCCTGTAGCGAGGTGGGAATCTTACCCTCCTTCGCCAGACGATACAGCTCACTCAGCGGGCCGTGAAATACGATGCTGTCGGCGATGCTTGGCGCGGCCACGGACACGGTCTCGGAGCTTGGCATGGGCGTCTCCCGGTTGAGTTACCTGCGTACAATCGCGCGATATTCTTGATGCTCACTCTGTCATCTTGCGAATAGGACCCTTAATGAATCCGCTATCAAGATTTCGTTACCAGGTGTTGAGCAGCCATTCGCGGTCTTTTTTGAACTCCATCTGCGCGAACAGAGTATTGGCAATCGTCTCTCCAAGCCACATCGCTCCCTTGTAGCCGATCACTGGATTTCGATAGCCGCCTGCGCGGTCGAAGGTCGGAAAGCCGACGCGCACCATCGGGATTCCCGCGTCGATGGCGATGTAGCGTCCCTTGGAATGGCCCATGATGAGATCAAGCTCAATCTCCTTGGACTTGATCCGCCGCTCCAGCTCCCAGAGGTCCGCATTGAATACGATCTCCATCTTGTGGTCCACGGTCGCTTGCAGGTTGAGAATACGCGGGTCCCTGGCGTAGCCGCCGTTCTCGTCGCCAAGCAGCAGGAGCACAGGCTTCAGCTCGACCTCGCGGCAGAACTCCGCCAGCCCGATCGCCAGATCGGGGTTGCCGTAGATCGCCACTTTCTTGTCGGCGAAGAACATGTGTGCCAGATCGGCGAGCGCATCGATGGCGACTCCACGCTCGCGCACCAGCGACTCCGGGATGGTCTTGCCGGTGATCTGCTGGATCTGCTGCAACATAATGTCGGTGTTGCGAATGCCGATCGGCGTCGGCGTGATAACGGCGGGAACATCGAACTTCTTCTCCAGAACCTGTGCCGCGCTGTATCCCTCATAGCGGCTCAGCGCGATGGAGGCCGTTGCATTGGCGGAACCTTCGATGTCTTCCACCGTAGTATTCCCAAACGAGAACGAGTCCTTCGACGGCATCATCGGCGAGTCGAACGACTCGATGTCCAGAAGAATGGTTGCATCGACGCCCATCTCGCTGAGGCAGTGCTTCAACTCCGTGACGTCGCCGGGGTTCACCCATCCGGTGAAGACGTTGAGTTTGCCGTTCGGCTCTGTCTTCTTCGCCATCGTCGTCACCATCGCCTGCACCGCGACGTTGTACCCGCTGACATGGCTGCCGGTGTAGCTGGGCGTATGCACGGGGACAAGGTGGACCACACGGTCCGGATAGGCGGCCTTCATCCTGCGGGTGATCTTGCGAATGGCACCTTCAATATCGTCCCCAATCGTCTCCGTCGAGCAGGTGGTGATGATGGGAATGACGCGCAGATCGGGGTAGCGCTGCACCATGGTCTCCACGCCGAGTTCGAGGCGCTTGATCCCGCCAAAGACGGCCGCTTCCTCGTGCAGGGAGGAGGATGCAATGTCGAAATTCTCCTTGAAATGCTGCGCAAACAACAGCCGCACAAACATGCAGCATCCCTGACCGCCGTGGACCAGGGGGATGCAGTCCTTCACGCCAATGCCAGCGTACTGGGCGCCGCAGGGCTGGCAGTTATACATCGGATTGATAATTCCGGACCGCTCCTTCACCATCACAGAGCATCCCATAGACACCTCCTCATCGTATCGGTGCATCGATTGCATGCCGCGAGAACCGGCATCAGTAGCCTGGAATATTCAGCTCGCCGTTCAGCGAATTTTTCACGGTAAGCTCATAAATACGGGCGATAGTGCCTGAGACGACTTCCTTCATCTCTTCTCCGGGGAGCTCTCGCAGCCAGGGAAAAGCCACTTTCACCTCCTGGGCAAGACGATTCGCATTGGCAAAGTGCAGCCGGTCCATTGGAGTCTCGAGCTTGGGCGATTCTCCCTTCAGAATCTCTTCCATAAAAGTGAGCACGCCGTTGATGTTCTCTTCCCGGTCGTTGGCGCGCGAGACAAACTGCCACAGGCAGCGCTCCTGGATAAAAGCAACCAGATCTTCCGCTTTCTTCGTCATTGCTGCGCCTCTCCCTGCAAATTCTGGCCCGCGAGGGCCCACAGCGGCGAGTTGACTGCGTTGTACATGTCTCTTGCCAGGTTCACGAATCCTTCAAACCCCATGTACGGCCCGTTGTGATAGGCGTGGCCGTTGATGTATGGGATGTGCAGCTTCTTGACCAGTTCGCCGACGCGCGGGCCGGTAAAGATCACGTCGGGCTTGACCATCTCGATGACCTCGAAGAACTCCAACTCGTTGCCATCGTCGATGTAAATCGTACCCTCGCGGCCGCGGGCAATAACTTTCTCGAAGTCTTCCTGATGGCCGAACTTCGATGCCATCGCCACGACGTAAACTCCGAGGTCGTCCTCGACGGCGCGCGTCCAGTGCCACAGGCGAGGCCCGCCTGTCCAGATCGCCATCTTCTTGCCCTGCAAGCGCTCCTTGTACCAGTCGAGCTTCGGCTTCCACTTTGCGGTTTCCTCTTCGATCAGCTCCTCCACCTTGTCCTGAATCCCGAAAAAGTCGCCAACCTTGCGAAGGCCTGTTGCCATATAGCTGAACCCCCAGGAATCGATGTCCAGGCGGGGAATGCCGTACTGCTTCTTCAACTCGTTGGCGATGTAGCCAGCCGACCGCGCGCAGTTGACCACATTCAGTTGCGCGCGATGCATTCCGCGGCACTCGTCGTAGGTTGCATTGCCGGTAAAATGCGCAAGCACCTGAATGCCAAGCTTGTGCCAGTAGCGCTGCAGCACTTCCGTGTCGCCCTGAATGTTGTAGTCTCCGATGAAGTTAATTGTGTACGGGCTGGTGATCTTAGGTTCAACCTGACCCACCTTGTCGTGAATCCAACCCATGTTCAGGACATGATGCCCCTTCGACTGGCTAACGCCGGCAAAGCCAGGGCACTCCACCACGAAGATGTCCACCTCTGGCCGCTCGGCCATAACAGCCCTGGCTACGGCCTTGGGATCGTCGCCGATCAGCGCGGTGGAGCAGGTGGTGTACACAAACATCCGCTTGATGGCGGGCATCTGGTCGAACGCTTCGAGGATCGCCTTCTTCAGCAGCTTCTCCGCGCCAAAGACGACGTTCTTCTCCTTCACGTTCGTCGACCAGGCATACTTCAGTTGGAAGTTGTCGTTGTCGCTGGGGTAGCGCTTGGTGTGCCATGTATCGTAGGCGCATCCAAAGGGCCCATGGATCATCTGGATGGTGTCCTTCAGCACGCCGCCGATCACCAGCTTGGCGCCGCAGAACGCACACCCGCGTTCAGAGAGGCTACCCGGAATCGTGGCGGAGTTCGAGAGCGGCAGGTACTGTGTCGTGTCCTCGCCCGCCTCCTTGATGTACACATGCTGCTCGCGTTCCGGGATTCCGGTGTCGCAATCGAGTAGCTTCATTGGCATGATCTTGTCTCCACTGTCGTGACGTTTCGCTGCAATAGTTCAACATCGTGACGGAATGAGCAGTCGCTCTCGCTCATCGATCCAAGCGTTGGAAGCCGCCCTCGCGGCATCGGTTTGTCTTCCGCCGCTTCTGGCAACGCATGCCTGGTTGCAAGCGTGTTCGTCCTATGCGGGAATCCCGTAGCTGACAACCATCTGCTCCAGTTGATCCATCGACATAGGTGTTGGAATCACAAAATCCTTGTTCTCGATGATCTTGCGGCCCAGTTCGGAATACTCGTGGGCCTGATTGCACGATTCGTCATACTCGATGACCGTCTTCTTGTTGAACTCCGCGCGCTGCACCATGTTGTCGCGGGGAACGAAGTGGATCATCTTGGTCCCGAGCCGGCTGGTAAACTCCTGCATCAGATCCAACTCGCCATCGACATTTCGACTGTTGCAGATGATTCCGCCAAGCCGGACGCCGCTCTGGTCGGCATACTTGAGCAGTCCGCGGGAGATATTGTTGGCCGCGTACATGGCCATCATCTCGCCCGATGCAACAATGTATATCTCCTGCGCTTTGCCTTCGCGCATCGGCATCGCAAAGCCGCCGCAGACCACGTCGCCGAGTACATCGAAGAATGTGAAGTCGAGATCCGGATCGTAGGCGCCCAACTCTTCCATCATATTAATGGCGGTGATTACACCACGGCCAGCACAGCCTACTCCCGGCTCCGGTCCACCCGACTCCACGCAGCGGATACCCGAATATCCGGTCTTGACAACCTTTTCCACGGTCACATTCTCTTCGCCCTCATCGCGAAGCATATCCATCACGGTGTCCTGTGGCTTGCCGCCCAGAATCAGGCGGGTCGAATCGGCCTTCGGGTCGCAGCCATGGATGAACACCTTTTTGTTGTAGACATGAGACATTGCGGCCGCTGTGTTCTGCTGCGTCGTGGACTTGCCGATTCCGCCTTTACCGTAAAATGCGATCTTCCTTGTCATGGAGACTCCTCCGTCAGAACTTGAAATGCTCCCGATCCGTCTTGCAGGGTTTAGAGCTTGTTGTGTCTAGCCTGCGCTGTTGACGGCACCGTCTACTCCGGGAGGCAAAGTGTGCGTCGCAGTGTGTCGAGTAAGCCGAACGCTCTGGATAGTTGCACGACATATGCCAAATGAATAAAGAAGACTTCGACAATCTAGGTTCGTGTCCTGGCGACTGCATGCAAAAACGCAATAATCCTTGCATTTTGTGAGTGATGCCTGTGCTGTAGACCTTTCAAAATAATTTCTTGACCGGACTGACAGGTATTTGTGACGCGATTCCGCACATACTTCTTGTTACTGCGTGAATAGAATCCGTTCGCCGCTGTACGCAATGATCGACAAATGTGCAATTCCGTTCAACATGGAACATTCATGTACACGCTACGATCTTTGGTTTTGTTCATAAATGTCATACTGAGAACGCGTTTGGGCAGGCACGCTGCCATCGCCCGACTGTATACGGAATACGTCGAGGCATGCTTCATGGCGGCCATCGAAAAGATGTGCCGGCAGGTGTGCCGCGCGAAATTGTCTTTGAAGTGAGGGATACTCACAAGAGACTGCCCGAAATACCTTCACCGCCGCATTATTGCGGAAGGGGCTGCTTCTTCTCCACAAGCCGATAGTCTTTGTAACTAATGCCGTATTTTTGCATGCGGAGGCTGAATATTCTGCGCGTAAGGCCCAGTGCTCTGGCCGCTTCCGTCATATTGCCATCCTGTGTCTTCAGAGCATCCACAATCATCTCGTATTCGATTGCGCCCAGCCTGGCGCCGAGCCCGCCCTTTTGCACCGTTCCGGACAAGACCGGCGTCTGTAGAGAAGGGGGCAGATCGTAGCCGTGGATCACTCCGCCTTCAGACAAAATCGTCGCTCGCTCGATGACGTTTTCCAGTTCGCGGACATTGCCTGGCCAGTGATAGCTCATCAGCATGTTCAAGGCAGGAGTCGAGATTCTCTTAACATTCTTCTTGCTCTCCTTTGCATAGCGAGTTACGAAGAAATCCGCCAGCAAGATAATATCGCTGGCACGATCGCGAAGAGGCGGAATGGTGATTGGAAAGACATTGAGCCGGTAGTAGAGGTCTTCGCGAAACTCGCGCTTTTCTACCATCTCGGAAAGGTCGCGGTTGGTTGCCGCGACGATCCGAATATCAACTTTGATCGAGCGGTTGCTGCCAACCCTCTCAAGCGTCTTTTCTTGAAGTACGCGAAGCAACTTAGCTTGTGCTGGGAGCGGAAGCTCGGCAATCTCGTCCAGAAAAATCGTTCCGCCATTCGCCTCTTCAAAGCGCCCTTTGCGAAAGTTGATCGCTCCAGTGAACGATCCCTTTTCATGACCGAACAGTTCGCTCTCGATTAAGCTGTCGGGCAGGGCCGCACAGTTGAACTGGATAAGCGGCCCCTCTGGGGCGGGCCCCGAGAAGTGGATGGCGTTGGCAACCAACTCCTTGCCAACCCCGCTTTCCCCTAGTATCAACACCGTGGTCCTGGTCTTGGAAACCTTCTCGATAAGTCCGTAGACATCGAGCATTCCTTTGCTGTTCCCAATAATGTTGGATGGTCGAAAACGGTCCTTAAGAGCATTCTGTAGGCGCCGGTTCTCATTGATCAGCGAGACCTTTTCAACATTCTCGACAAGATAAAGTTCAACTGCCTGGGCCATCAACGCAGCTACAATGCCCATCAGTTCCGCATCCGTCTTGAGGAGCACATCGTTGTCGTATAGGCGCTCTGCGCTGATCGTTCCTAAAACTTTATTACCACGCTTGATCGGGACACACAGAAACGATAGGTCGTTGTCGTCTGCCGTGCGCGTGCGCGTCAAATTGAGAAAGTCTTTGTCGTCTCCGATCCGTGGAACGATCATCGCCTTTCCGGACTCAACCACCATACCGGTAATGCCTTCTCCAAACCGGTAGATGCCGCGCGCTTCTTGCTCTTCCGTCAGGCCAAAGCTCTCATGGATGTAAATGGTCCCTGCTTGGCGATCGCACAGGCTCACAGTGCCTCGTACGACGTTCATGTACTCTTCCATGATATGCAGCAGGATTCGCACGGTGTGGGAGAGGTCTGCGCTCTCCGCTATGACCTGGCTTAACTCATGCAAGGAAGGCCATGCCCGTATCCGGCATTCGCCGGCAAGGCACGTCCAACCGTTACTCCCTGCGCTACCCATTGCTCACCCCTTTACTCGAATGAATACATTTCCTCAATGAATCAATCTTTGCTCTTCGCGGGTTACTTGGGTCGAAACACTACTGCTATATGTCTAAGTAGGGCTCCCTGTACGAGACCGTGCCTGCCATGGTCAAGTTATAAAGGAAAAAAGTAAGTAGACTTATGAATTGGGATCGGTAATCCGTTTGTAACAGCATTTCTGCTGTCAGCAATCGACAATGCGACGGGACGCACACACCGCAGATGTATATTGGCTCTGCCGGCTGCGCCTGAAGGTCTAGAGGAAAGATGAGATTCGTCTGGAAGCACAGCCCGTAGTCTTGGCGCTTCGGTTAGCGGCCTTGCACCGTAGTTCGATCTACAGAGCACTTCACCATGGAAGGACATATGCAAATTTACCATGAAATCGGCACAATCGTCAACGCCATGGGAGGCTCACCAAGTTTTCCCTCTCGTTCATCACTGCCGCCTCATGACTGGCCGTCGCAGCTCAAGGCGCTCTGGTTGGCAGCAGAAGGCGAGGATTTCAAAGCATTTGCACTTCCCGTGTTGGAATAGCGGGCGTTTGTAGTTTTGCCCGCGCGGATCACAGAAAAAATCTTCCTATGTTCATATAAATACTGAGTTTTATCTGTTCCATCGAATATTTTTGGAAATTAAATCTATGTGATTGCCTGTCGTGCAATTAATCGCGAAACGGGTCAATTATATATGGTGTGAACCCAGCATTCGTGTAAGATAATTTCCTCCCGGGACTGGATTGCATTTTCAGGATGCAAGGCCCAGAGTAGAACCCTGGTCGATGGACACCGGTTTGCATCGACTCTTGACCATGCTGTGAAAGCGCCACAGCTCCTCATGCGAGGGGGGGACTTTGCTCGTCACATAGTGCTCGCGAACGAAGGAAAGGATCGCTTTGGCGTCCTCATGGTCAAGCGAAATCCCAAGGTTATTGAATGCCCATTGGACCGTGGCGGCCCCGGAGTGTTTCCCGAGCACAATCTGATGTGTGCGTCCCAGTTCAGCCGGATCCAGAAACTGGTAGTTCTTTGGATCGCGAAGCAGACCGCTGACGTGAATGCCAGACTCGTGCGAGAAAATCGCGGAACCCACAACTGCCTTATTTACTGCGATGGCGCGGCCAGATGCAGTGGCTACCAATGTCGATAGCATCTTCAGCGCGCCAGCATTCACTCCGGTCTCCCTTCCTCCCAGCAGGCGAATCGCAATCGCGACCTCTTCCAGGGGAGCGTTACCGGCGCGTTCTCCCAGGCCATTGACCGTCGTACTCACATGGGTGGCGCCGCCGCGCACCGCAGCCAGAGAGTTTGCCGTAGCCAATCCGAGATCGTTGTGCGCGTGGATCTCCAGCTCCATCCCCGTGGCCTGGCGCAGACGCTTAAAAATATCTAGGGTCATGAATGGATCCAGTACGCCCAGCGTATCGGCAAAGCGAAAGCGGGTCGCTCCGGCCCTCTCCGCCACCTCCAGTAGCGCGAGCAGGAAGTCCATGTCCGCTCGTGAACTGTCTTCGCCGCCGAGCGCAACCGTCAGCCCGCTCTGGCACGCGCTTTTGATCATCCGCTCTGTCTGTTGCAGCACCCAGCCGCGGTCGCGCTGTAGCTTGCGCGTGATCTGCTGGTCGGAGACGGAGATAGACAGGTTCACCATCGAGACGCGGCAAGCGATCGCAGCCTCAAGATCCGTAGTGTGCATCCGGCACCATGCAATCAGTCTTGCGGGCAGGCGCAACGCAACCACGGCGCGTATCTCTTCCTGTTCGCGAGGACCCATCGCCGGAATTCCAACCTCGAGTTCGGGAACGCCGGCGGCGGCGAGCGCCGATGCGATCTCGAGACGCTCCTTCAGCGTGAAGGCAACGCCTGCTGTCTGTTCGCCATCGCGCAGCGTTGTGTCGTTCATGACAACCTGGCTCAGTGCTTGAGCTTTCATTGCGACACCTCCTTCGTACGATTGGCTCGCGCGGATTTTATCCGCGGTCAGACTCGTACGCCTGAATCAGTCCTTCCATGCAGGAAAGACGCGAACTGGCCTGCCAAGTGCTGCTGTCAGATGCCTGCGAATACCACCCAGCGTCTGGCCGGCCATATGGCATCCGGCACAGGCGCCCCCCAGTTGGATTCGAGCGATGTCATTTTCAAAACTGAGCAACTCCATATCGCCGCCATCGTTCTGTACTGCGGGGCGTATGGCTGCAATCGCATCTTCAATCGCCAATCGGTCCGATTCATTGTTCAACATTTGTCTCCTCTCGCGGCCGGCACAGATATTGGAGCCTACGCGCAACCTGCGGCCTCTTTGCTGCACGACGTCCCACAGACGAACGCGGGCTTCAGCATGAACTTCAAATCGTTCCCAGTTGCAGTAGCTCCAAGCGCGGTGTCGATGAGCCCTTCGACGATTGCAACGGTGATTCCGTGGTGGGCGAAGATTTTTCTTGGCATCGGCCCGGCCCCGCTGACCAGAACGCCGCAACAGTCCTTGAGCTTATCGATCATGTCCAGCCATCGCGCGGAGCCGCTCGCCTCGCTGGAAACGTTGCGAATATCCACAAGCGTGGAGCGCCTCGCCGATGGCTTGTAGATCCTGACCTGCACCGCTTCACCGAGATGCTGGTTGACAAATAATCCGTCGCGGCTTGCCACAGCGATAAAGGGCCGGTCCGGGGTAGGCATCAGCCGCAGCTCGGGAGAGAGCGTCATCGGCAGCCCATTGCCGATGCCCGGCGCCGGCATTCGAATCGATGTGCTGCTCTCCGCGGTGGTCCGTGCGGAGATCTGTAGCAGCTCGATGTTCTTCTGTGAGTTCTCCTCGCCAATAAGTCCCGCCGCGTCGGCCCGGCATCGTGAACAGTGAGTCATCTGCGGCAGGTAGCTGGCCGACTTCGCGCGGACCTGCTGGACAGTCCTCTTCTCCGGCTCCTTGATGGTTGCAAACGGCGTGTTTGCAGTGGGCAGCAGTGGCATGATGTTGTGGATCGTCGCGCCGAGTGCAGCCACTGTACGGGCCACCTGCTCAACGTGTTCCTCGTTGATGCCCGGCGTATAGATGGTGTTCACCTTGACGACGACTTCTCTGGCCACCAGCGCTTGGATCGATCTCTTCTGCCTCTCCCAGAGCATCTCCGCCGCTTCGATGCCCTGATAGCGGCGGCCGTCCACCGACATCCATTCGTAAAACTTCGCGCCAATCGCGGGATCGACGGCATTGACAGTGACCGTGATGTGCGAAAGCCCGGTCGCGGCCAGGTCATCGACATACGGAAACAGATTCAACCCATTGGACGCCACGCAGAGCAGTAGATGCGGGAACTCGGCCTTGACCAACCGCAGCGTCTCCAGGGTCTCGTCGGCGCAGGCAAAGGGATCGCCGGGACCGGCGATCCCGACGACACTCAGGTTCGTTATCTTCTCCGTATAGCGCCGCAGGTACTCAATGGACTGCCTCGGAGTGAGGATCGCGCAGGTCACCCCCGGCCTGCTCTCGTTTACGCAACTGTACTTGCGATTGCAGTAGTTGCACTGCATATTGCAGCGAGGAGCCACTGGAAGATGAATGCGCGCGTGGGTGTGCCGCACCTCCTGATTGAAGCATGGATGGCTCCCCAGTTTGGCTGATCTTGTGACTGCTGTGCCTGAAAGGATAGGTTTCAAGGAACCTCCTTTGGACTTTACGTTGTGGCTTCCTTTATGGGAGAACTGCTCTTGTCGCGAACAATCGAAGATAGATTGGGAGGCTGCATCCTTATCTGACATCAACCTAATGCAATCGCGGTTCCATTCTGTTTCGACCGCACGCGACAGCAGTGCAACCTCTCCGCACATCGTCAATTTGTCAACAAAACGGCAACAAATGCCGGACGTGAATTCACCCTTCTCCATTCACGCAATGTTATGAATGTGCGCACTTTGTTGGCATATTGGTGCGGTTGAGAGTGAGTTCGATCCAGGCCAAAAATTATTTAGTGTCGCAGCCTGGGAAATGAACCGCTCGGGGTGAGCGAGAGATCGGCAGGTGTACGTTCCCGTCTATTGCAGACGTTTTCGTACAGAAATGTTCTCAATGGGAGTGAGAGTATTCTGCATCCCGAACGTTTGATTCAGAAGAGTAACTTTGCGGCGAGTTGGAGAAGTCTCGGTGCGGCGGCGCTCACCACGTTTCCGAATTCGGTGTTGTCGGTGATGTTCCCGTTGACTGCCTGCGGCCCATAGAACTGCGCATGATTGAAGACGTTGAATGCTTCCGCGCGAAGTACCAGGGAGCGCGACTCCGACAGGCTGAGGCTCTTCTGCAAACTCATGTCGTAGTTGTCGATTCCAGGCCCGGAGAAGAACCTCCGCCGCGCGTTTCCTGGGTCGCCCAGCGATGGCACGCTGAACAAAGCCGTATTGAAGTAAGAAGCTCCGTTGCGCGGATTGCGGTTCAACTCCAGCGGGCCGGCCTGGGTGCTGGGCTCGTCGACGGGAAGATTGTTGATCCCGTTCGACTGTGTTCCCCACAACGATGTGTCCCCAAAGTTTGTAAGGGTAACGGGAAATCCCGTGCTGAAGCGTGCGATCCCGGAGATCTCCCAGCCATTGCCCCAGCGATTCGAGCCATGAACGAGATGCGCCAGCGAAAGATGTGCCGTATAACTCACCACGAAGTTCTGCCGCATGTCGAACGATGAGAGGCCGCGGCTCAGACCTGGATCGATCGGGTTCACCTGATCGCCAAGATTCGAGGATTGGTCGATGGACTTGCTGTAGGTGTAGCCGGCAAATATCTCCGCGCGGCCACTCGCATGTCGCAGGCTGGCCTTCAGTGAATTGTAGGTCGAGTTACCGATTGCGCTCTGGTTGCTGACGCTTCCGAAGGTCGGCCCCAGAGGCCCGCGCGTACCGTCGATTGTTGCGCCCGCAACGCTGGTGTAGGCGCTGCTCTCGCCGAATGGCCCGCATGTCGCGCTGTTTGCAGCGACCTCACTGGCCTCGCTCAAAGCCAGGCACGCAGCCGGATTCCCCGGGTTTGCAGCCTTCAGCACAAGCAGCCGGTGAGCCTGGTTTCCGGCATACGTCACGCTGGCCAGCGTTCCTCTGCCAATCTGTCGCTGCAAGGAGAGCATGTACTCTTCCGTGTAGGCTGTCCGATTGCTGGGAGAGTAGCCGGGGACCGCGCTGATCGGCTCAAACTGCGCCCAGTCGATCGCCGAATCGGGATTGCTCTTGCTCACGTTAAGCGGAGCAAGAGCGGCGGGAAACCGCTGCCCCTCCGAGTGTCCCGTCGCCGCATCCATGAACGGCGTTGTAAACAGCGGCGGAGCGGGGCTGGTGTAAGTGAACCCATACGGAGCGTTGTCGCTGATAAGTCCTAGGCTCTCGCCCGGGACTCCGGTGTAGAAGATCCCGAACCCAGCGTGAATGCTCGTCGTTCCCGCACCGCCAATCAACCTTCCCAGCAGCGAGTTACCGCCGCTCGATGGTGAGTACGCCACTCCGATTCGCGGAGCAAAATTACGGTTCTGCGCCGGGGCAAGAGTCCGCGCAATTCCCGGATCGCCAGGAAAGACGAGCCCCAACGGCGCGGTCGGGAAGACGACCGACTGTTCGCCAGCCACCAGCGTCATGCTGTTGTTGTACTTCTCCCACCACGGCTCAATCCTGTCCCAGCGTAGGCCGGCGTTGATGGTCAGGTCCGATCGCACGCGCCAACTGTCCTGCGCATAGATTCCCCAGTAGGTCTCACGCTCGTAAAATGGCCGCAGCCCATTCTGGTTGTACTGGCTCGCTATCCCCAACAGAAAGTCCGCGAAATCTACCCCTGTCTCCGTTCCATAGAACTGGAAGCTGCCATTGAGCTGCGCATAGGGATATGTATTGATCTGGTCATAGTCGGCGTGCATCCCGAATTTAAACGTGTGCGTCTTCCAAACCTTCGAGAAGTCGTCGGTTGCTTCATAGGTATTGTTGATCTGGCGATACTGGTTCGGGTCGCTGCCGATTGTGTAGTTGCCAAACACCACGTTCTCAACGCCCTCACTGCCCGGCTGACCCGCAACAATGCCGAGTGTCCCGGTTCCCGTATCGAATCCCTGCGAAGCAAGACTGACGCCCATTCCACCGAGAGGCTTTCCCAGATCGTCGGCCACTCTCGTATAGCTAATGTGAAATTGATTGTAAGCAGTAAGACCAATCGACTTATCGTGTTCGATTACGACAAGCTGCGAACGCCCCGTCGACAGGGCATTGAATCCAGGAACATTCGCTCCCCCCTGCGAGGTCGGATACGGATTGTCCAGGATAAAATTGTCCAAGGCGTAGTAGCCTGAAATCCTCCCCCAGCGCGTATTGGCGTCCACCCGCGCCGCTCCCTTGTTATCGTGTAGTCTCTGGTCGTACGATGATATCGAATATTCATTGTCCGACACGTTGGGAGTGGGAACATATTGCAGCAGGGCCTTTGCAGGAGCCGACCATGCCTGGGTTGGAATCACAGCATTGGGAAACACACACTGCGAAGTACTTACACATCCGGGCTGATAGTACGGTTCGCCCTGAACGACGGAGTAACCCAGCTTAGCCGACAACTGGTTCGCCCAGTAGTCGCCCCCAACCGCCCCTGTCAGCGAATCTGCCTGGTCCGATAGGTCTCCGCCGCGGTCCTCCATGGAGGGCACTGGGATCACGCCTGTATCCACGCCCTGCGTCTGGCGCGTGCCCTGATAATCGACAAAGAAGAAGACCTTGTCGCGCCGGATCGGACCGCCCAGTGTTGCGCCAAACTGATTCTGCTCGAAGGTCCCGCGGTCCGTTGAAAAATAATTCTTCGCGTCCAAATCCGTATTGCGAAAGAACTCAAATACATCGCCATGAATTGTGTTCGTCCCCGACTTGGTGACAACGTTGACCTGTCCGCCACTGTAGCGGCCGAACTCTGCGTCCAGGTTGTTGACCAGAATCCGAAACTCCGCTATCGAGTCCAGGTTGGGAATGATCGCGGCCGCCATGCTGCCGTTTTCCTCGGCATTTGCCCCGTTAACAATGTATCCGTTTGCGGATTCGCGCTGACCGTTGATCGACAGCACCCCAGGGTTCAGGTCGCCCGAAGGTGAAAACACGCTCTGCCCCAGCCCTTGAACCGTCGCAGTCGTCATCGTCGATACGGGAGCCACTCCCGCCTGTAGCGCCAACAGGTCGGAGTAGCTGCGCCCATTCAGCGGCAGTGAGCCAACCGTGGAAGAGACCATCGACTCTCCCATCTGCGTGCTGGCCGTGTCCAGCGACACGCTCGCCGCCTTGACCGTAACCACCTGTTGGTTATGGCCCACATCGAGGACCGCATCGGCACGAACTATGCTTGTAACGTTCATCGCAATCGCGCTGCGGTGATAGGTGCGGAATCCCGCCGCAACGACTCCAAGGTCATAGATGCCCACCGGGACGTTGGCAAAGTAGTATGACCCAGCGCTATTTGTTTTCGTCGTCAGCGATACGCCGGTGCCTGGGTTTGTCAGAGTTACCGCGGCATTCACAATCACCGCGCCACTCGGATCTTTCACCTCACCCGCTAGCGAGCCCCCTACGTCGGATGCAGAAGCGACGGAGCAAAAGAGGAGTGCAAATACGCACCAGAAACCGGGTCTTCCGAGAAGATAAATCGCATTGACTTTGTTCTTACACTCAAAGTGTCGCATCAATATCTCCCTCCCGTAGTTCTCCAGATGCAGCTTCGCCCTGGCCCTCGCGATGTGATCGGATGGACTGTGCGAGATAAACCTGCATCAATTCATGCTTTTTTGAGAGCTAGGAACTTGTAAGCTGGCTTAATTGCAATCCTGTCGTCACTATGCGATCAAGCACGATACGCCGCCAATTACGGCTCCCATCAGGCATGGCATAGCGAACCTCCACCGTGTCGTGGCGGCCAGGCTTCTGACAGATTGCTCCAGGATTGCAGTAGACACTGCAACCAGGATCATGCCCGCCAGCAAGGCCATCACGGGCTGCTGAAAACTAATTGGAATACGCAGGAGCGCGCCGAGCGGAATCATCAGACCGACCGACGCCGCCAGGGCGAAGCGTGTCTTCTCCCTAACTCCATCCAGCAGCGCAAAGGTGGCCATTCCTTCCGGCAGTTTGTGCAGCAGCGCGCCGGCAAAGAGCAAAAACGAGATGGGCCCGGTCATCGCTGCAAGCAGAATGCCCTCGCCAAGATTGTGCAACGCCATCCCCGTCACGGCTACAGAGCCAGTCCCCTTTGCCGTCTTCTCCTGAGACTTCCGCTTGCCCACGCTCCACACGCCGAGCATGACGAGAGCGCCCAGGGCGAAGAGCGGATAGCCCATTGCATAGTGCTCTGTCGCATCGGGAAGAAGATCGAACAAGACAATGGCGAGCGCAAAGCCGAAGCCGAAGCTGGTCATCAGGATTCGCAGTCCGGCACTCCTCGTCTTGAAAAACCAGTACGCTCCTGCAACCTCGGCAACAGTAAGAACGATCGCTCTCGCAAGATTTAGACCAGTCATATTTCGTCCCCCCAATGCGGTTTGTTTGGGTCTGCCAAGCCCCCGTCATGCTGTGTTTGCTGCTTCTCTATGCACGAGCATTGCCAAGTCTCCAACAATCGAAGCCCAAGCAGAGCTTTAAGGGAGAATTGGTAGCACAGCGCAATGGACAAGTGTATGAACCGGTGCGCTTTGTTATTACTGTCGATAATTCGCAATTAATCGCAGTGGATGATCCAGCTCAGCTGCCGTGGCCATCTTACTTATCGGACAATCCACCGCTTTCTATAAAGAATGTTCCGCTAAGTTCGTTTTCATTCCGCACGGTGCGAATCTGTACAACCACTATCGCCCATAAACGGCTTGGACCGGCTCGCGCATAATGTGTATCCGCGCTTCACTGAAATGATCGGCCTTACCTTCACCAGTCAAACACTCACACCATAAAGACCGTGGATGAATGTCGAGTCGCACGGGATCGCGCAGAACAGATGTTGCCTGTCCTGCGCGGCACTCTCTTCGAGACGAGGTGCCAAGACTCACCGGGGAAGGTAAGTCAGACTATCCTTCCGGCAATCGCAAACTGCATTTTTCTTACTTACAAAACGGCGCATTCGCCACGCTCGTCGGTTCGTACTCGCATGGCATTGTCGAGTGGGCAAATAAAGATCTTCCCGTCGCCGATATTGGCGGTCTGATTGACTTTAATGATCGTATTGACGACTGTGTCCACATCGGCATTCTGAACCACGATGGACAATAGCCGCTTGGGGATATACTTCAGCCCTCCCGAGATATTTGGCGAAAGAAGTTCTGGTGGGCATTCCATGCTGACTTCCCCTAAGATTCCACGTTGTCGTCCACGTCCAAGTACCGCGGTCGCAGTCATGCTTGGGAAGCCGAGTTGTTCGAGTGCGTTCCGTGTCGCACCGACTTTTCTGGGGCGCACGATGGCAATGATTTCCTTCATGTGACCTCTCCTACAGTCCCTTGGCGCCGGTGCGGATCGTGTATGCTTCCTCGACGGGAGTGATGAATACCTTGCCATCGCCGAAATTTCCCGTATATGCCATGTCGTGGATGAGCTTCAGGACATCCTCCACATAAGTGTCCTCGACAACCATCAGGATCATCGTCTTGGAAAGTTCGTCGTAATGGATCGTGCCAACGGTAATCCCCTTCTGCTTGCCGCGACCGAAGACCGGGATCTTTGTCATGGAGATATACCCGGCTTCTGCAAGGCCTTCCGCGACCTCTTCAGCTGTGTCCGGGCGCAATATCGCACGGATCATCTTCATCTTGTGTACAGTGGACGATTTTTCGCTTCCACCCTCACCGCGGACTGCTTTCTTTTTCATGCTGCCCTTCCCCCGATAATCGGTGATCGATGAATGCCATGCTGCACACCGCTATGAACTGCAACAACTTCCGCTGCATACTTCTTGTTGCAAGCGAGTGCCAACGGTCGCAGCAAACAGATACTTGCAAGCTGGCAATGCACGACGCATGCCAAAGTTTGTCTTTTCAGGCGCACATGGCCTCGAGTATCGTCTCTGGGATCGACGCGATCGCGGATAATCTCAAGGATTAATTGGAGTTGCGAGAAAGGTGCGAAGCAAATATTTGGGCCGCTTAATTTGAACTTCTCATGCCGAGCGTGCACAAGAATCAGAATTATATGGAGTATCTAAAGCCGGGATGTTCTATCAGGTACATTCGATCGAAAAAGGTGCAGGAATGTACGCGCCGCCGAACTCGGTTTTCACTTTTCGAACTCGCCGCTCGCGCTGTATCGGTCGCATAGATCATCGGCCGATGCGGCGAGGAATGCTCTGTCTCATTCAAATTGGGTACGGCCACCACCACGGTTCCACCACACCCGCGGCAATGCGGCCTGTGGAACGGTGGTCTGCCCGGACTTTTCTGTACCGGTTTAGATGAGAGAAACTGGCAGAAAAGGCCGGGCACTCCACAACCAAAGCAGCCGATCTCAGGTCATTGGAGAGCCGAACCAACAAGACCGTGGCGACTTTTCGCGACTGAGATATATCTTGAATTCGAATCTCCGGCAGACTGCTGGCTGCGGAGCCTTGGGTTTGACATGGATGCCCATCTTAGATGGATGCTGAAGCGGCAGTCCTCTGGAGCGAGGCTATCATCGCGGTTATTCCTTCCCTCCTGGCTCTGTGTGACGCTTTCGAGCGTTTTGCATTGATACAGAGCGTGAGAAAGCCGTATGATTCAACATGTGGTGAAAGCCACAAAAACCCAAGGGTTTGCGAGAGATACGCTTTATCTGATCGATTCCAGGCGACCTCGGAAATCTGGCGGAGAGAATCCCTCCTCTTCCGCCATCTCCCATTTCAAAGCATCTCAAGAAGGGCACTATGTGCTCGCTCGACGACCGCTTCCCGGCCGGTTGGGGGCATTCCTCTGCGCAGAGTTGGCGGAAAGACGGAAAATTGGGTGGCGGAAGATAGAGATGGGCGTGGCGGAAATATGGATGGTGCGCCCGAGAAGATTCGAACTTCTGGCCTACAGCTTCGGAGGCTGCCGCTCTATCCAGCTGAGCTACGGGCGCACTCCTTAAGCCTAGCATGGAGGGGCCCGCATCGCATCCCGGCGCTGCCATCATCTCATCTCCGCGCTTGACAGTCCGCCCTCGCTGAGTCGAGCATCATGCACGATGAAGCTTGCAAGACGGAAACGGCCTCATCCACAAAGAAAGCCAGGCGCTCACCCGGCCCTCCAATCAAAATTCGACCGCTCGAAGAGAGAGAGAACCCATGAGACTTCATCCTTCGTACCCGCGCATCCCCTCCTTCCGCCCGCTCGCCGCGCTCGCCTCGGTCGCGCTGCTGGCTGTCGCCTCAACCGCGCTTACCGCCCAGATGGGCGCAGCCTCCGCGCAACCGCAAGCCGTTCTGCCCAGCCCAGCGGCAACCGCCAGCGTCACTGTCGCCGGCGGCACCATCGACATCCGCTACAACTCGCCGCAGATGCGCGGCCGCAAGATCATGGGCGGCCTTGTCCCCTACGGCAAGGTCTGGCGCACCGGAGCGAATCCCGCCACCACCCTCATCACCTCGGTCCCGCTGAAGTTCGGCTCGCTGCTGGTTCCGGCCGGCACGCACACCCTCTACTCGCTGCCCAGTGCGGACACATGGCAGCTCATCCTCAATAACCAGACCGGCCAGTGGGGCCTCACCTACAACCAGGGCATGGACCTGGGCCGCATTCCCATGCGATCCAAACCGATGGCCGCGCCGCAGGAGGGGATGAGCCTCAGCTTCGAGAACACCACACCCAGCTCCACCGAGCTGCACATGCGCTGGGAGACGACCGACCGCTACGTCGTCATCACCGCGCCGTAGCGTCTACAGGAATGGATCGGCTAGCAACGCAGAGCGAAGGCATAATTTGTTGGCATCCTGCTTGGGCTAGGATTCATCCAAGCAGTACGCCTGTTTTCTGCGGCGGATTTTTTGCGAAGAAAGAAGAACAAAGGGCCAATGAAAAATAGACTGTTTCTTGCACTCACTCTAGCAGCAACCCTGTTTTGCGCTCATGCCTACGCGCAGAAGTCCACCTGGGCGATCGATCCTGCCCACTCCAGCGTCAACTTCGAGATCCTGCACATGGGCGTCAGCCACGTCCACGGCGCCTTCGGCAACGTGAAGGGAACCGTCACGCTGAACGAGAAAGACATCACCAAATCCTCGGTAGCCGCGACCATCGACACCACCACCGTCTCCACCGGAGTCGAGGCGCGCGACAAGCACCTGAAGTCCGCCGACTTCTTCGACGTGGAGAAGAACCCCGTGTTGGCCTTCAAATCCACCTCGCTGACCAGCTCCGGCGGCAAGCTGCGCCTGATTGGCGACCTCACCATCAACGGCGTCACACGCAGCGTGGCCCTCGATCTCGACGGCCCAACCCCGCCGCAGACGGTGCAGGGCAAGACCATCAGCGGATTCTCCGCCAGCGGCACCGTCAAGCGCAGCGACTTCGGCTTCGGGTCGAAGTTCGCGCCGCCAATCCTGGGCGACGAAGTGAAGTTCACCATCGACGTCGAGATCGACAAGCTGTAGCCGGCGATCTCCTCACAAAGTGGAGGGGTTGCGGCAAAAACCGTCATTCTGGCTCGGCCAGAGTGACGGTTTTGTGTGGCTTCGACAGAATTTCGGCCATTCGGCTACATCTTCGCGCGCAGCGGCGTTACCTGGGCCACCACAGGCAGCGGGATCACCTCAGGCTCCTGCGAGTAGTTCTTCAGCAGTTGATGATGCAGGCAGTAGAGCGCCAGTTCCAGCCGGTCGCTGACGCCCAGCTTGTCGTACACCTTGCGCAGATAGTTCTTTATTACCTGCTCCGTGGTGCCAATCTGGTAGGCGATCTCCTTGTTCCTCATGCCGCGCGTGATGCAGCTGATGATCGCCAGCTCTTTCTTGGTCAGCTTGGGCAGAACGCGTGGGCTGGTCAGCGAGCTGGCCTGCGAGCGATATGCCTCGATCACCCAGCTGACGGACTGGTTGTCGATCCACGTCTCGCCGTCGGCGATCTTGCGAACGCATTTGATCAGCAGGTCCGGCGAGATGGAGCGCGGTACCACTCCGCGCACACCGCGGCGGTAGAGTTCCACAATATTGTCTTCGTCGGACTCCACCACCTGCACGATAATTTTGGCGTCGGGGAAGTGCTTCACCAGCTCCGGGATGGCGTCGACGGTGCCGGCGATCAGTTGCCCTTCCAGCACCACTACATCGGTTGGATGGCGTTCCAGCGCGGCGCGCAGGTTCTCCAGGGTCTCGGCCTGCGCCACCACCCGGATGTCGTCTTCCAGCGCGAAGACCTTCTTCATGCCCACGCGGTAGATCGCCTGCGAGTCGGCGAGGATGACGCGAATACCCGTTGCAGCGCTGGCCTGCTCATGGCCATTCTGGACGGGCTGCAAATGGCCGTTGTGGACGGGCGGCAAATGACCATTCTGGACGGACTTATCCGAATTGAGTGTTGAAATCATCATTGATTTAGACCCTGAGAGAGTATTCGTCGATCACAACGGCCACCATGGACTCGTCTTCCGTCTGTTGATGGCGCACAACACGTCCCGTGCAGTGGATGGAAACATCGTTCGCCCAACCCATCACTTCCGACGGCATATCCATGGTGAACTCGATGCTGCTGCCAATCTTCGGCAGATAAGTGGTTACGAACAGGAGACCGCTGGAAGAGATCTCTCGCGTGGTGGCTTCGACGATCCCGCCTTCTGTCTTCAAATGGAGCGCAAGCCTGAGAGGGAAGCGGACCGCGGTCCGCATGGCATCCCTCGCTCCGGGCTTCTGCCATACGGTCAAGATTCCTCCTTTGGAGAACCCCAGTATCGCTCCATCTGGAGCTTTGTGGTTACCAAAGTTTACGCTACAGCATCATTGTGTCATGCATCGTTAAGCTCACAATGACACTTTAGTTGCATTGCCTGGGAAAAAGTAATCAGGATGGAATCGGAACGGCAGCGCTGCCCACCCGTCCCGCCTCGCTCGCACGACGCCGGTTCTCCGGCCCCGGGCCTATTGCGGAACCAGAGTCGATATCCCCTGGGCCAGATCGTTCGAGTGGTTTTTTCCTCAAGAACAAGTCACTTTGAATCCTCTTGGCACGGGCATGGTTACTATGGTTCCACTCTGGCGGATCAGGGATGGGTGGCCATAAACTCATGAATCTCGTGCGTTTCCTCGTCGGTCAGGCGGTACTTCACAGCCGGCCACACCCCCTCCACCTGCTCCGGGCTGCGCCCTCCGACGATGGCCGCGGTGATGGCCGGGTTGGCCAGCGTCCAGGCAATGGCCACCACCCCCGCCGAGACGCCGCGCCGCGCCCCAATCTGCCCCAGCAGCTCGGCCAGCGCCAGATTACGGCCCAGTTGCGGCTCTTGGAACTGTTTCGCGTTGCGCCGGAAGTCGTCCTCCGGCAGCCGGGCAATCCGCTCTTTGCTCATCGCGCCGGTCAGCAGGCCGGATGCCTGCGGCGAGTAGTTGATCACCCCGATCCCGTGGTCCAGGCAGTAGGGCAGAATCTCCGCCTCCACCCCGCGGTTCAGCAGAGAGTATGGAGGCTGCAGCGACGTGATCGGCGCAATATCCCGGCAGCGCTCCATCTGAGAAACCGTGAAGTTCGATACGCCGATGTGGCGCACCTTGCCTTCGCGTTTCAGCTCGGCCATCGCGGTCCAGCCCTCCTCGATGTCAGCATCCTCCACCGGCCAGTGGATCTGGTACAGGTCGATCGTATCCACCTGCAACCGGCGCAGGCTGTCTTCCACCTCGCGCCGGATCTCCAGCAGGGTGCGCCGGATCCCGCGCTTCTCGTCCCACACCATGCCGCTCTTGGTGAAGATAAACGGCTTCACCGGCGACTGCTTCACCGCCTCCCCGACGATCGTCTCGGAGTGGCCAAGCCCATACACCGCCGCCGTGTCAATCCAGTTGACGCCCAGGTCGATGGCCTTGCGGATCGCCGCGATGGATGCATTATCGGCCTGCGGCCCCCAGGAGAAGGCCCAGTTGCCGCCGCCGATGGCCCATGCGCCAAATCCGATCGGCGTCAGCCACATCTCCGAATTTCCAAGCTGCTCCATCTCCATCGTCTGGCTTCCTTTCGCGTCGATCTTCCCCTGATTCCATTCTTATTCTACTGGATCGCGCATAACTACCATGTCAACGGATTATTCTCCGCCAACGTGGTTGCAATCCATTGATGCAGCTTGATTTGTGGGACTTATTGGGCCATGGCGCAGCGCACGGGGCTAGACAGTGCGTTTCTGCTCTGGGAGGCGTGGCGGCTGCGTCAGGCGTGGCGGCTGCGCGTCAGGCGGTAGTAGATGGCCGGCGTCACAATCAGCGATAGGACCACGGAGATCAGCAGTCCGCCAATGACGGCGATAGCCAGCGGCTGAAGCATCTGTGAGCCCGCCCCGATGGCAAAAGCCAGCGGCAGCATCCCGCACACCGCCGCAATCGCTGTCATCACAATGGGCCGAAGCCGCCGCTGCGCCGCGTGCAGCATCGCCTCGCGGGCCAGGTCGCGGTTGGCAAAAGCATCCGGGTTGCCATGCAGTTCGATCTCTGCCTGGGCGCGGAACTTTTCGTCGGCGTCGAGCAGCAGAATCCCATTCTTTGCCACGATGCCAATGACCATGATGAGCCCCATGAAGCTGGCGACGTTGAAGTCGGTGCGCGTGATCAGCAGCGCCAGCACGACGCCGGAGATGGAGAGCACGGAGCTGCTGAGGATGGCGATGGGCGCGAAGAAGTTGCGGAACTCGGCCAGCAGAACGCCGAAGACCAGAACCAGCGCGAGGACCAGAACGTGCAGCAGGTCGCGGAAGGACTTCTGCTGCTCCTGGTATGTGCCGCCGTACTCGACGCGCACGCTGGAGGGAATGTGGAGATTCTGGACGGTGGCCTGGACCTGCTGCATGGCGGAGCCGAGGTCCGAGCCTTCCAGACGGCCGCTGACCGTAATCATCTGCTGCAGGTTCTCGCGCAGGATCTCATTCTGCGGCGGCAGCTCGGTCACCTGCGCCAGCGATCCCAGCGATGCGGTGTGGCCGGAGTTGGAGTTGAAGACCGTGTTCTGGATTGAGTCCAGCGACGCGCGGCTCTCGTCGGGCAGGCGAACGCGAATGGTGTAGGGGCGGCCGTTGACGATCATTGGTTCGGTAGTGGGCAGGCCGTCGAGGATCGCCGTGGCGTCGTCGGCAACCTCGCTCGGAGTGAATCCCAGGCGCCCCGCGACGACCGGATCGACCTGGAAGCTGGTGGCAGGGCCGGAGATAGTGTTGTCCACGCCGTTCTGCGTGTCCACCACGCCGGGGATCTTCTTGATGGCGTCCTCCACCTTGGGGCCGAGCTCGTTCAGCAGGGCCGAATCGGTGCTGAAAAGCTTGATCTGGATGGGTTCCGGCGAGTTGGAGAGGTCGCCGATCATGTCCTGCAGGACCTGCGTGAACTCGATGTCGAGGGCGGGCTCCGACTTCCTGATTCTGCCGCGGACGTCCTCCATGATCTCTTCGATGTTGCGATCGCGGTCCTTCTTAAGGCGGACGCTGAAGTCGCCGGAGTTGGCTTCGGTGACGGCGGCGAGGCCAAGTTGCAGCCCGGTGCGGCGGCTGGTGATCTCAACCTCCGGCGTGCTGCGCAGGATCTGCTCGACGTGCTGGAGGATGCGGTTGGTCTCGGTCAGCGAGGTGCCCGCCGGAGTCAGGTAGTCGAGAATGAACGCGCCCTCATCCATTTCGGGCAGCAGGTCGGAGCCGAGCGAGTTGTAGGCAAACCATGTGGCTACGACAAGCGCGAGGCAGACCGCCGCAAGTGCAATCGGCCGGGTCAGTGCCCAGGTCAATGCGCGCGCGTGGGCGCTCAGAATGCGCCGCATCACGGGCCCGTCCACGTGTCCCGCGTGAGCGGCTGCAACAACCGGACTGGCCGGAAGCACTGCAATGGTTGAAGGCTTCGCATCCAGTACAGCCAGGCTGTCGACCGCGTTGCCGTGGGTGAAAAATGGAAACAGCGGCCTGCGAGCTTTGCTGCCGGCCGGTTTGCGATCGCCCAGCAGCGTGAGCGAGAGCGCGGGCGTAAACGTCACCGCCAGCGCCAGCGAGGTGAGCAGCGCCACGGTCATGGTGACCGCCAGCGCGCGGAAGAAGCTGCCGGTGACGCCCGTTGTTGCGATCAGGGGAAGGAAGACAACAACCGGGGTAATCGTAGAGAAGACCAGCGGTGTCGCAAGCTCGTGCAGCGCGCGACGGATGGCTTCGACCCGCGACTGGCCCGCGTCGCGATGCACGACGATGTTTTCCACCACCACGATGGCGTCGTCGATCACCAGGCCAATCGCAGCAGCCAGCCCGCCCAGAGTCATCAGGTTGAAGGACTGCCCGATCGTCCAGAGAAAAAGTATCGTAATCGCAACAGTTACAGGAATCACCAGCCCGGCGACCAGCGAGCTCGACCAGTCGCGCAGGAAGAGAAACAGAATGATGCACGCCAGCACAAGCCCGATGAAGATCGCGTCGCGCACGCTGGCGATGGACTCGCGCACCATCTCCGACTGGTCGTAGAACGGGGCGAGATGAACTCCAGCGGGAAGCATTCGGCCGAGCTGTGCAACCTCGGTGGCGACCGCGTTTGCCACCGCAACGGTGTTCGCAGAGGGCTGGCGCGCGAGGTTGATTAGCACGGCAGGCGTGCCGTTCGCGGTCACCGTGGTGTAGACGGGCTCGGTTCCGGCGTGTACGTCGGCCACGTCCGAGATGCGCACCGGAGCGCCGGCAGCGGTTGTCTTCACCACCAGCGAGGCGAGGTGCGCGGCATCGTGCGCCTGCGCTCCCACCAGCGCCAGAATGAGCTCATGGTTCGCCTCGTAGAGACCTGGGGAGTCGATGATGTTGGAAGTCTGCACCGCGTTGACCAGGTCGGTGAGCGTGACGCCGGAGTTCTCCAGGCGCGCCAGGTCGGGAACAATGTGGACCTCCGGGACCTGTCCGCCCTGCACCGTCACAGTGCTGACGCCGTCCACGCGGTTCAGCGGCGGCTTCAGGTCGTAGGTCGCAATCTCCCACAGCCGCGTCGGCGAGATCGTCTCTGGCCCGCGGTCGTCCGCCGTCAGCGCATAGCCGAGGATGGGAAACGTGGCGAACGTGAGCCGGTTGGTGGTGATGACGGCCGTCGCAGGCAGCGTCTGGCGCACCTTCGATAGTGCGGAGTCGGCCAATTGCAACGTGTGGAACATATCCACGTTCCAGTCGAAGAAAAGACTCACCTCGGCCGATCCCCGGCTCGTGGTCGAGCGGACGGTGCGCAACCCAGGAACGCTGTTGACCGCGTCCTCGATGGGCTTGGTGATGGTCACCTGCATCTGCTCGACCGGCATCACGCCGTTATCGACGCCGATCACGACGCGGGGAAAATTCGTGTCGGGGAAGACCGACGTCGGGACCTGAAACGCCGCGTAGACACCAGCCAGCGACAGCACAACCACCAGAAAGAAGATCGTGCGCGACATGCGAGAGAGCCAGAACGACGACTCCTCTGGCATGACCGAAGATAAGGATGGCGCGCGCGGGCTCACTCGGCGTCCTTTCCGGAATTTGTGGCGACGCCGATCTTGACCCGTGTGTTCTCGTCCAGTCCATAAGCCCCGGTCGAGATCACCACATCCGACGCGGTGATCCCGCTCAGTATCTGCACCTCGTCCGCGTTCTGGATTCCCAGCGTGACCGGCCTCTTGTGCGCGGTGGAATCCGCCGCCATCACCAGCACAAACTTGCCGCTCCCGTCCGGGCTGCTCTGGATCGCCTCCGCTGGAACCGTCAGCGCGTCGGCAATCGTACGGCCCTGAATCGACGCATGCACCGGCGTTCCCGCCTTCAGCACGCCTTTTGCGTTCTCCACGCGCAGCCACACCTCGACGGTTGTGCTGCCGGGATCGAGCGCTGGGCTGATGAGCGAGACCTTCGCCGGCACGGGCTGCGCAATGCCGGGCACGGTGAGCGTGGCCGCGGCGCCGAGTTCAATCTGCTGGGCCTGCATCTGCGCGATGTGCAGCTTGGCGATCAGCGCGGAGGTGTCCATCACCGTGACGACGGGAGTTCCCGCGGCTGCCGTCTCGCCCACAAAGAGCGGGCGTTCGGTGACCACGCCGGAGATTGGGCTGCGAATCTCGGTGTAGCTCAGTTCAGCCTGCGCGCCGAGGTACTTCCCTTTGGCGGAGTCAAGATTTCCCTGCGCGTTTGCCAGCGCGGCCTTGTGGCTCACGCTCTGCATCGACTCAAAATGCTCCTTGGCGATGTCGTATGTCGCCTGCGATTCCACCAGCGCCGCCTTCGCGGTGTCCAGGTCGCGCCCGGGAATCGCTCCCTGGCTGAAGAGCTGGCCGCGCGCCGTAGCGATGGACTGTGCAAGGTCAAGGTTGGCCTTCGCCTGCGCAAGATCGAGCCGCGCCTTGGTCAGGTCCTCGGGTGCGGTGGCCTTGGTCGCTGTCTCGAACGTGGCCTGCGCAGCGGTGTAGCTGCCCTTATTGTCCAGCGCCGCGGCGGCCAGATCGCTGCTCTCCAGCGTCGCCAGCAGTTCGCCCGCGTGGACGCGCGAGCCGCGCTGCACATAGAACTTCTTCACCGGAGCAGTCACTTTGGGCGAGATGGCGGCCTGCGCCAGCGGAGCAAGAATCGCGTCCGCTGCAATCTGGTCGGAGATGCTGCCCTGCTCGGGATGCGCGGCCTGGACAGTGACCTCTGGCGCTGGCGTCTCCTCGGCCTTCTTGCAGCCAAGCGGTAGCAGCAGAGAGGCACACAGCAGAACGGTCGAGCGCGTGAGTGCGCGAGATGCGAGGCTTGAAAATAGGATTGGCGGCTTCATCATTTAGATCGTTCCTGTCAGCAACTGAAGGTTCGCGAGAGCGGTCTGCAAGCGGACGTTGCCGTCCTCGCGCGCAAGTTCGGCGGCGGTCAGCGAGTTCTCCGCATCCACGACTTCAAGAATCGGCGTTTCGCCCGCGGAATAGCTCAACCGCGTCAGACGAAGGCTCTCCGCCGCGGTTGTGACGCTCAGGTTCAGGCTGTCGAGCTGGTCGTGCGCGGTCATAGCCTCGGCGTAGTCCTCATCCAGCGTTGCGATCAGCTTGCGCTGCGTGTTTGTGAGCGTCGTGCGCGCCACATCGCGGCTGATCTCGCTCTGGCGAACTCGGTCGCGCGTCGCAAACCAGTCCCACACGGGAATGTCCAGCGTCACGCTGGCGGAGTAGCCCAGGTTGTGGCTCCCGTCCGTGCCCTTGGTCGCAAACTGCGCCGCGTCAATTCCGTATGTGTAGTTCAACGCCAGGTCCGGAAGATACGCGGCGCGTGCGGCAAAGACATCCAGGTCGGCCAGGTGGGTGCTTGCCAGCGCGCTCGCCAGTTCTGGATTGTGCCTGGTCAGCGCGGCCTCCACGTCGGCGCGCGCAGGCACCGAGGGCGGCGCATCCGGCACAACCAGGGTGTATGGCGTGCGCGGATCGGAAAACAGCAACACCGCAAGCTCAAGCCGCGCGCGTTCGGCCTCCAGACGCGCATCCGCCAGATCGCGGTCGCGTTGCTGCTGTTGAAGCTGCGCCTTCACCACGTCTGCGTGTGCAACCTCGCGGGCCGTCTCGCGCTGCTGGGTCAGGGTAGTCAGGCTTGCCGCCTCATTGGCCGCGCGCTCGGCGACGCTCACCTTGCGGCCCGAGGCCGACGCCGCATAGAAGAGCCCAGCCACGCTGGCCACCAGACCGCGCTGCGCAACCTCAAGCTCCGCCGTCGCAACCGCCAGCGCGGCAGACGCGTGACCCAGCGCGTTGATCTGTTGCGCGCCGATGGTCTCGTTCACCTGGCCCTGACTCATGTACTCATGCACTGCATTGTTGGCGATGAAGCGCGGATTGGAGCCGATCGCCGGCGATCCCACGCCAGTCCCAGCCGGAGTATGAAGAGGCTGGGTGTAGAGGTACTGGTTGTGATACTCCACGCTGGGCAACAACACAGAGCGCGCAATCGAGCGGTCGAGCGCAGCGTTGCGGCTGGCCGCCGCCGCCGCCGCGAAGACTGGCTCGTTGCTGCGCGCGCGCGCAATCGCATCGTCCAGGCTGATTGCAGCAACTGGCGGAAGCGCGGTCTGCGGCTGAGCGACGGAGGCCGACTGAGGTTGGACAATCAACGCGGCCTGCGGCGCATCGACCGCCGCACTCGGCTGCTGGGCTAGTGCCGCCGACGCCAGGGTCGCGAGACAGGCAAGTGGCAGCAGGCGATTGCGCAGGTGCGGATGACTCAAGAGTGCATAAAGAAGTGACATAAGGCTCAATCGGACCGTTCCGGCAAAAAACAAGGAGCGCACTGGCCGTCCACTGCTCCCAGTGTAATCGTGCCGGTGCGGGCTTTTAGTTCGGGCTTGAGGAGTGCTTCCCGTCGCTCCAAGTCTAACTGTGCCAGCATGGGCTTAAGCAAAGATTAAGGCAGAAGTGGAAGAGTAGATTGAATCCTGATGAGAGTCCTGGTTGTGGAAGACGAAACCCGGCTCGCCAACAACATCGCCGAAGCCCTGCGCGAGCGCTGCGGCTTCGCGGTGGACTGCGCCGAAAACGGCACGGACGGGGCCGCGCTCACCGAGTTCAAGCACTACGACCTCCTTCTGCTCGACCTCATGCTGCCCGGTCTCGATGGCCTCAGTATTGTGCGCCAGGTGCGCCGCCGCAAGGACATGACCCCCATCCTCATCCTCACCGCGCGCGACCAGCCGGCGCAGGTCGTCGAGCTGCTCAATGCCGGGGCCGACGATTACCTCGCCAAGCCATTCGACCTGGGCGAACTGCTGGCCCGCGCCATGGCCCTCATCCGCCGCGGCAAGGGCGCCTCGCAGCCTGTCCTCACCGTAGGCCGAATCAGCCTCAATACCGTCGAGCAGACCGTGCGCTGCGCAGGCGATCTGATCGACCTCTCACCGACCGAGTACCGCCTGCTCGAGTATCTGATCTTCCGCCCCCGCGCCATCGTCTCCGCCCGCGAACTCCTCGAGCATCTCTACGACTACAACTGGCAGCACCACTCCAACGTCATCGAGGCGCACATCTCCAATCTGCGCAAAAAACTCCGCGCCGTGGGCGAAGAGACCTCTATCGTCACCCTGCGCGGACGCGGCTATCGCCTGGAGGCGCCGGAGCAGCAGCTATGAAAGCCGCGGCAAACGCGATCAAGACGCATTCGCTCAGCCGTCAACTGATTGGCGGAGTTCTGCTGGCCGAGCTGCTCTGCGCCGCGCTCTTCTCCGCCGCCGCCATCGGCCACGAGATGCATGGCCGCCGCCGCGCCTTCGACGTCATGCTGCGTGGCCGCGCAGACTCGCTGCTGGGAGCGGTGCGGGACGCCGAAGACCCCGAGGACAACGTCACAGTCGACCCCGCCGAGCTGGTCCTGCCCGCGCAGGACCTCTACGAAGTGCTGAGTCCATCCGGCCGCGTGCTGGGCCACTCGCCCGCCTCCTCCGCCGATCTGCTTGCAGCGCTGAGTACTCCGCACCCTCCCGGCTACTTCAACTTCAGGGTCGGACGAGAGCACTACCGCGCGCTCCGCTTCGATGGCGTTCGCGTCATCGACCGCGAAGACAACGGTGGATTGCGCCGTCCCGTCACCGTCCTCTACGCCGCGCCCACATGGTATCTCTGGCGTGAAGCCGTCGAGGCGGTCCAGTTTTATCTTCTCGCAGGCGCTCTGCTGTTGGCCGTCACCGGCATCGCGCTGGTCTGGTTCCTGCGCCGCCGTCTCTCGCCGTTGCAGGAGCTTGCCGCCATCGCAGGCCGCGTCTCCGCGCGCTCATGGGAGTTTGTGCCGCCCGCCGCAGTGCTTCGCACCACGGAGCTTGCGCCCATCGCGCTCTCCATGGAAGAGCTGCTGAAGGGGCTGCAACTGGCCTTCGAGCGCCAACGCCAACTCACCGGAGACGCCGCGCACGAGCTGAAGACCTCCATCGCCGTCTTGAAGTCAAGCCTGCAACTCCTCTCCATGGTCCCCAGAACGGCGGAGCAGTACGAGGCCGGACTGGAGGGCCTGCTGCTCGATTCCGCGCGCATGGAAGAACTCGTCAGCCGAATGCTCACGCTGGCGCGGCTGGAAGAGGCCCCCGTGGAACTGGGCGAGTCCTGCGAACTGCAATCGGTCGTGCGCCAGGTCGCGGAGCGTCTGCGCCCGCTCGCCGAACTGAAACAAGTTGTGTTGGATGTCAGCGCGGCAGAGCCGCTCGTCGTCGCTCTGCCAGCCGGCGACGCGGATCTGCTCTGCTCGAGCCTGCTCGTAAACGCCTTGCAGCACAGCTCCCCGAACGGGCGCGTCTCGGTCCTTGTGCGGGCGCTGGATGGAGTCACCGAGATGCGCGTCGCGGACCAGGGAGATGGCATTCCCGCCTCCGCGCTGCCTCATGTCTTCGAGCGCTTCTTCCGCGCCGACCGTTCGCGCAGCCGGGCCAGCGGTGGAGCAGGCCTTGGCCTCTCCATCTGCAAGGCCATCGTCGAGCGCGCAAACGGGACCATCCACATTCACAGCGCCGTGGGAACGGGCACCGAGGTCACCGTGACCCTCCCAGCCCGGCAAAACTCAGCGCAAAACTGAAAACGTCTTCCGCAAAACACGGAAGACGTTTCAGAAAAACAATTTCCCTTAGCTTCGGCGGCGCGTTAGACGTGTTGCACGGCCTGCGCCAGGTGGCTGAGCGTGCTCTTGGCGTCGCCGTAGAGCATGGAGGTGTTGGGCTTGAAGAACAGCGGGTTCTCCAGCCCGGAGAAGCCGCGTCCCTGCCCGCGTTTCAGCACGATAACGCTCTTGGCGCGGTCCACTTCCAGAATTGGCATTCCGGCGATCAGCGAGTTTGGGTTGTCGCGTGCGTCCGGGTTCACCACGTCGTTGGCCCCGATCACCACGGCCACGTCGGTGGATGGGAACTCGGGGTTGATCTGTTCCATCTCGTAGAGCTGCGAGTACGGCACGTTGGCCTCGGCCAGCAGTACGTTCATGTGTCCCGGCATGCGTCCAGCCACGGGATGGATGGCGTACTTCACGGAGACGCCGCGCGCCTCCAGCAGTTCGCCCAGCTCGCGCACGGCGTGTTGCGCCTGCGCGGTGGCCAGTCCGTAGCCGGGAACGAAGATCACGCGGTTGGCAAACGCCAACTGCATCGCCGCGTCGTCTATCGAGATCTCGCGCATCACTCCGCCGGTCTCCTTCGTGGCCCCCGCGATCACCGAGCCGAACCCGCCGAACAGCACATTCGTGATCGACCGGTTCATCGCCTTGCACATCAGCACCGACAGGATCAAGCCGGAGAAACCGTCCAGCGTACCGGCGATAATCAGCACGTTGTTGCCCAGGACGAATCCAGTGGCCGCTGCGGCCAATCCTGCGTATGAATTCAACAGCGACATGACGACCGGCATGTCCGCCGAGCCAATCGGGATCACCAGCATCACGCCGAAGACGAACGCAACGCCCAGCATCGTATAGAACGCCGCGATGACCGACGGATGCATCCAGAAGTAGACGAAGCTGCCCGTCATGGTGAGAAAGACGATCAGGTTGATCGCATTCTGGCCGCGGAACTGGATCGGCTTGCCGTGGATCGTGCCATGCAGCTTGCCTGCCGCAATCAGCGATCCGGTGGTGGTCAGCGCGCCCAGCATCACTTCAAATCCCAGCGCCCCGCGCGTGATTACGCCCATCTCCGAGCCATGCAGGATGAACTCGCCAACGCCAACCAGGGCCGCCGCCAACGCGCCAAACGCGTGTGACAGGGCCGTCCGCTGAGGCATCGACGTCATAGGCACGAACAGGGCCATCCATATCCCGATGATCGAGCCGATTGTCAGCCCCACCAGGATCCAGCCCCAGGTCATGATGTGCGTGCCAATCAGCGTGCCCACGATGGCCATGAACATTCCGCCCTCGGCCAGGAACATGCCGCGCCGCGCCGTCTCCGGGTGGGACATGCCCTTCAGCGCGAGTACGAACAGGATCGAGGCGACCAGGTAGGTGGCCTCCATGAAGTAGGTAGTGAGGCTCATTTGGACGCTCCCGTCGATGGCGCGTCGACCGTCTTCTTGCCCTCGTCCTTCCGTTTGCCAAACATCTTCAACATGCGGTCCGTGATGCCGAACCCGCCGACCACGTTGATGGTGGCCGTGGTCACGGCGACGCAGCCCAGCATGTGCGCATACCGCGAGGTGCCCGCCCCGGCCAGTACCAGTGAGCCGATCAGCGAGATGCCGCTGATGGCGTTGGTCGCGGACATCAACGGAGTATGCAGCAGCGGCGGTACGCGGCTGATGACCTGGTAACCCAGGAACGCGGCGAGCGCGAAGACGTAGACCGAAGCGATCAGAACTGCAGGATTCATAGGCCTCTCGGGTGTATTACGAAACTTTTTGACTGCCCGCCGCTGCTTCCAGTGCCGAAGCCACGCGCGGGTTGACAACCTTGCCCTGATGGGCCACACAGGAGCCGAGCAGAATCTCGTCCTCCATGTTGAGCTTGAGCGCTCCGTCCTTCACTATGAGGGCGAGAAAGTTCGAGATGTTGCGCGAGTAGAGCTGGCTGGCGTGTCCCGGTACGGCGGTCGCCAGGTTCAGCGGGGCAAGCAGGGTCACGCCGTTGATCACCTGTGTCTCGCCCGGCTTGGTCAGTTCGCAGTTTCCGCCGCCCGCCGCTGCCAGGTCGATCAGCACCGTGCCCGGCCGCATGTTCTCCACCGCGTCGCGCCGCAGCAGCAGCGGAGAGCGGCGTCCCGGAACCTGCGCCGTGGTGATAATCACGTCCGCCGTCTTGGCGGTCTTGGCGATCAGGTCGCGCCCGCGGTCCAGGGCCTCTTCGCTCAACTCCTTGGCGTACCCGCCCTTGTCCTCGGTGGCAAGCCCGCCCAGATCCACATCCAGGAACTTCGCTCCCAGCGAACGTACCTGTTCGCCCGCGGCTGCGCGAACGTCGTACGCCTCCACCACGGCGCCCAGACGTCGCGCGGTGGCAATCGCCTGCAACCCCGCAACTCCCGCTCCGATCACAAATACCCGCGCCGGAGCAATCGTTCCCGCCGCCGTCATCAGCATGGGGAAGAGACGGGGAAGTGTATCTGCGGCCAGAATCACCGCCTTGTAGCCCGCCACCGTGGCCATCGAAGACAGCGCGTCCATCGCCTGCGCGCGCGTGATGCGCGGAACCAGCTCCACGGCAAACAGCGTGACCCCAGTCTCGATGGCCGGAACCAGCGCCGATGGGTTGTCCAGCGGACGCATAAACCCGATCGCTACGCAGCCCGGCTTGATCTTTCTCTGGTCGTCGGCCGCGGGCGCGTTCACCACGGGCAGAATGTCGGCGGAGCCAAGCAGCGCCGTGCGGTCGGTCTCGAGCGTCGCCCCGGCCTCGGCGTATGCCTCGTCACGGATGCCCGACTTCACTCCCGCCCCGGCTTCCACCGCAACCTCAAGGCCACTCGCAATCAGCTTCTTTACGGCGTCGGGAAGCAGCGCAACACGGGTCTCTCCTTCGGCTGCTTCCTTCAAAATAGCAAGGCGCAAGACATTTCCTCCAAGCCGGTCGGGCTCGCACGGTTCATCCGCCCATCGTGGGCTGGTTTCAGATGTTTTGCTTAATACCGGCGTGAGCTTCCAGCCGGTTGCAAGGTTACAGTTCCTATTCTAACTATACTCCCGGCGCCTGGGTTGGGCCGTCGCTCGAAGCCGCCCAATACGGCATGATTCCCAGCAATGTACCAATCTTAACACCCGGTCCAGCCGCACTGCTCCCCGCTGAATGTGACAAATATCATCGTTGCCTGTTCTCCGCCGTTGCCTGTTTTTGCTGTTGTTTGTTTTTGCTGTCATCCTGAACACGTCTTTCGAGCGCGAAGGCTCCCGACGAAGCTCGGTTCATCCCAGCCGCCCACCCCTTTCTCCCCAAAAGCTCCGCCTTTGCCTTTTTCGGAGGGAGCAGGGGGCTTCAGCCCCCTGAATAAGCCGCGTAGAATCAAGGGGCTTTAGCCCCGGGCCTTTTTTCGCTCCATGACCCTCAAAAACCCCAGCAAATCCACGTGTCAAGACCCTCGACGCCGAAAAATCCTTATAACTCCTACTCCATCAACCACTTCCCTCCGAAAAATAGTTGGCATAGTAGTTATGCTCCGCTTGATACAATTAATATATGGATCGAATCCATCGAGGGGCAGCTTCGATCATGCGGAAATAAACTCCCGCCGCCCGCTCGCAACGCTCTTTTCCAACCGAATAAGTCACACCGAATCAGTATTTTACTCGCAACTCCCATGCAATGAATCCTTTGCCGGAACCACCCGCTTCAGAGCCTCATTTTCATCCATAACCCACATGTTTTGAAGATTTTACCAGTAACCTGTCTGCAATGACGAATTTGGCGTCCAGCACTCCGCGCAACCGAATGATTCAAAACCACTTGCGCCTAAAATATCCATTATGACTATTTTACCTGGGGCAGCTACATAACAATCCACTTACGCACCAATCCACCGCCAGGGGGGGAGGGGGGGGTGAACAAATAGCGCATAGAAAGCGAAATAACGGCAACTCTCCAGCGCAAGCCAGCCTGAATCGGGGCAACGCAGGCTCACCCATCCACCGCTTCCGCTACGCCAGCAGCACTTCGATGCCTTTGCCGCGCAGCAGTTCCACGTATTCGCCGTCCAGTTCGCTGTCGCTGACGACCGTATCTGCGTCCTCCAGAGGCGCGACCGGGACCATGGCGCCGCGACCGAACTTTGTGTGGTCGGCCACGATGATCACACGGCTTGCGATCTCGATCATCTTCTGCTCCGAACCGACCACCAGCGTGTTGTTGTTGCTGAATCCAGCCTCGGTAACACTGCCGATGCCCATGATGAGCACGTCGGCGCGGATCAGGCCCAGCATCTGCTCGCACAGCGGCCCCAGCATCACGCGGATGCGCGGATCCAGGTAGCCGCCGGTCAACGTGAGTTCGATGTTGCGCCGCGCCTCCAGCGTCTCGGCAATGGGCAGCGAGTTGGTGACGATGTGCAGCGACTTGCCGGCCAGTTCGCCCGCGACAGCCGCCACTGTAGACCCGCCGTCCAGGATGACCGTCTGCCCATCTTCAATCAGGCCTGCGGTGAGCCGCGCGATGCGGCTCTTCTCATCGCTGAAGCGCCCGCTCTCCACCGTGAAGTCGAAGGCGCCGTTGCCAGACAGATGCACTGGAACAGCGCCCCCATAGACACGTTTGAGAACGCTCTCCGCCTCCAGCACGGCAAGATCGCGGCGAACGCTGGACTCGGAGGCCTCCAGCTCGCGGCAAAGCGTCTCCAGATCGAGAAAGTCCTTGGCCTCGAGCATCTGGCGGATTCTGAGTTGCCGTTCAGCAGCTTTCATCGTGCAGTGACCGGGTGACGCGAGTTGCAGCAAGCATCCACTTCGCTCAGAGTGCTCCCTTCACGGTCGAACGGCGGAATTACGATGCGCCCATCGCGCTCATCACTGCATCGGTGACCGTCTTCACCAGGCGTTCCATCTCCGGAGCGTCGGCTGTGATGGTCGTGGAGCCATCCCTCACGCAGGGAAGGCGCGCGATGGAGCTGGGGTCGTCCATATCGGACAACTGGCACTCCTTCATCGTCGATGGGTCGAAGCGCGAGTCCGGCAGGCCAAGCTTCTTCTTGATGTCCAGCAGGTCGGTGGTTTGCCTCTCGGAGATCTGCGAGATGGGGACGCCCAACTGCGACGCCAGCATCAGGGTCCAGCAGTAGGTGTCAAGCACCTCCGCGTACCACTCGGCGTGGGTCACGGTGTCTGCCCAGCAGATGATGCCGTGGTTGGAGAGAAGCACCGTGTTGTGCTCGCGCACATACGGCAGCACAGTCTGCGCGAAGGCTGCCGTGCCCGGTGTCTCGTACGGCGAGACTGCAACCTTGCCCACCATGACCTCGAACTCGGGGATGATCCCGTTGGGCGGGACGCGCCCGGTGATGGCGTATGCGGTGGCATGTGGCGGATGGCAGTGTACACAGGACTTCGCCTCCGGCACGGCCTTGTAGATCTCCAGATGGAGGAATATCTCGCTGGTCCGCGGCTTGGTTCCGGCAATCTGAACGCCGTCCAGATCGACCAGGCAGAGGTCGGCAGGCGTCAGGTCCAGCTTGCTGAACAGGGTCGGTGAGCAGATCACCTCGTTCGGCCCGATGCGGTACGAGATATTGCCGCCGTTGCCGTCCACATAGGCACGGTTCCACAGCTTGCGGCCGACCGCGCAGATCTCCAGCTTGATAGCCTCGGCCTCCGGTGTGGAGAAGAGCCGGGGATTGGCGGGGCTGCGCGTCGCCGCCACAGGGCTGGCTGCGCTGCTGGAGGCCGCCGCAACCACGGTGCCCGGGCCGATCACCAACTCGATGTCGTTCTGCCGCAGAAAGTCGCGGGCCGAAGGAGTGATGACGCAACGCTTGCAGACTTGCACGTGGGTCGCGCCGGCTGCCAGAGCACCCTGCGCATCGCGCATTGCCAAGACATTCTGACTTGTAAGATCAATTGTTTTCACTTCGCCCTTCCTCACTGCTGCACCTCAGATTCTTGCTTTTCTACTGGCTGTGAATTCCCTGTTGTGATGGAGTCGACGATCAACGTGCAATACGCATCCACCGGAACTTTTTTGGGCCAGAAGGGATTCGCGGCTTCGGCCCCCTCTGTAAACGCCACCATCTGTCCCTTGGCCGCGCCCAGAGCATCGATGGCAACCAGAGACTTGCCTCCGCCCAGGCCATTCTTTGCCCGCAGGTTGGCCATCGTCACCGGCTCCAGAACGACCAGCGTCAGACCCAGCAACTGCGGAACGGCCGGCGTCAGCGTGACATGTCCGCGAACGATGCCCAGTCTCATGCCGCCCTCCCTGCGCGCTGGCGCGGCGCCTGCACCGGATCCACGATTCCGACGACCACCATGCGGGCCGGCGTCGTGTTGCCGTACCGCTGGCGCGCGATATCGCCGTCGGTGGAGACCAGCACGGTGGAACCGAATGACGCGCCCAGCAGGTCGACCAGAACCAGCGGCTCCGCTCCGGCGCTGCCGTCGGCCTCCAGCCGCTGGGCGACCAGAAAGCGGCAGCCGTCCAGCGTGGCATGCTTTGCCGCTGGAACTACCGTGCCGTCGATGCGGGCAAGAAACATGGCTAGATGATCCTCAATGCGCCACCGATGGTGAGCTGGCGCTCGCGGGTGAATGTCAGCGGCGTGGTGATTCCCTCGCCGGTGGGAGTCGCAATGCTGTGGCTCAGATATCCCGGCCCGCCGAAGCCCAGCGAGGCAAGCGACGACGCGTTGCTGACAAAGATTGTCGTATTCAAAGCGCGCGCCATGCGGGTTACATTGCCAACATCGCGCGAGTGCATGATGGCCGTATGCCGGTAGCCGTGCTCCGCCTTCACCGCAGCCTTGATGCCCGCGTCCACGCACGATACGCGAACCACCGGAATGAATGGCATCATCTGCTCTTCGACGACGAAGGCATGGTTCTCGTCCGTCTCGCCGAAGAGTATCTGCGTGTTGACAGGAACGCTGACGCCGGCAGCCGCCGCCAGTACGGCGACGTCCTTGCCGACGAACTCCTTGCGCACATGCGCGCGCACACAGCCCTTGCCGTCGCCCTCGAACGTGAAGGCGGCCTGCGCGAGCCGCTCGATCGCGGCCTTGTCCAACTGATAGCCACCCGCGCGCCGCATCGCTTCAATAAACGGATCGGCAACCGAAGCGACGACGAATATCTCCTTCTCGCCAATGCAGAGCAGGTTATTGTCGAAGGCGCCGCCCTCGACGATAGACCGCGCGGCCAGGTCGAGGTCGGCAGTTTCGTCCACCACCACCGGCGGATTTCCAGGCCCGGCCGCGATGACGCGCTTGCCATACTTGCTGGCCGCGGCCACCACCATTGGTCCGCCGGTGACGCACAACAGCGCAACCTTGGGGTGCTGAAACATCTGCGTCGCGGATTCAATCGTGGGCTCTAGCACTGTGGTGATGACGTTGGCAATGCCACACTCACGCTCGATTTCGCGGTTGAAAAGCTGCAGCGCATACTGTGAGACGCGCTTGCCCGACGGGTGCGGCGCGAAGATGGCAGTGTTGCCCGCAGCCAGAATATTGATGGCGTTGGCGACCATGGTCGGGACCGCATGCGTGACCGGAAGAGACATGCCAATGACGCCCCACGGCGCGCGCTCGATGAGGCACAGTCCGGACTTGTCGGTGCGCGCATCGCTGCGCATTGCCTCCACGCCAAGCACATATTTCATGTTCTTCAACTTCTGAATTTTGTGGTCGAGGCGGCCCACCTTGGTCTCTTCCAGCTCCATGCGGCCAAGCTCTTCGCAACGGTCGATGCTGATCCGCCGGATGATCGAGATCATGCGCCCGCGCTCTTCCAGGCTCATATCCTCGACCTTCTTTTGTGCCGCCTGCGCCGCGTTGACAGCCTCGTCCACGGTAAGAAATACGCCATCGTGCGCTGCGGCGCTGCTGCCGGCGCTAGTGTGTGCCGACGCACTGGCCGGCGCGCTGCCCGGCTGCGACTGCTGCATCTGGGCGCGGAGCCGTGCGACAACCTCTCTCGCAATCTCCGCAATCATCTGCTCTTGGTTCGTCATTTACGGCTTCTCCAGTATTTTGCCGTCCACCTCGACGGTATCCACAATGCCAACAATGACCGCGTCCACCGGCGCTTCTTTTGTCGCCGGCGTCAGGCGGGCCGAGCTTCCCTGGGTAAACAACACGCACTCGCCGATTCCCGCGCCAACACTGTCAACCGCCACCACGGAGCTGCCGGAGGTCACCAGCTTGCCCTCTTTGTTGATGTACGGCTGCACCAGAAGCAGCTTCATCCCACGGAACTTCTCGTTCTTCTGCGTGGAGACGACATTGCCGATTACTTTTGCGATAAACATGCCCGTTCCCCTCTTTGCGCCGCGGAGGATCGACACCCTCCGCAGTGTCCGCAGCAACTACTTGGGCAGTACGGACCCGAGGCTGCTGTGCGGCCGCGCGATCACATGAACGCTAATCACCTCGCCAGCCTCCTTGGCGGCGGCGGCTCCCGCATCCACCGCGGCGCGAACGCTGCCTACATCGCCTTGAACGAAGACCGAGCACAGACCGCTGCCAACCTTGTTCCATCCGACGAATTCGACGCTTGCCGCCTTCAACATTGCGTCGGTGGCCTGCACGAGTGCTACCAGCCCCTTCGTCTCAATCATCCCAATCGCTTCATTGGCCATTTCAATTCTCCCGATTTCCAAATTCCTTCATGTCTCGCTAATTCGAGTGGATTACTTCAGAAAGCTGTCGACCAACGCATCGTGTGGACGCGCGATCACATGCGAGGCCACCAGTTCGCCCACGTCCTTGGCAGCAGCAGCTCCGGCATCCACGGCCGCGCGCACACTGCCCACGTCTCCGCGCACGATTGCGGTGACAAACCCTCCGCCGATCTGTACCGTCTTGACCAGCTCCACGCTGGCCGCCTTCACCATCGCATCACATGCCTCGACCAGTCCGACGAGGCCCTTTGTTTCGATCAATCCAATTGCTTCACTCATCTTGTCTCCTATGCCCGCTGGGGCAATTTGTGCCGGTGGCCATGCGCCTGTTGCCGGGGCTACGGCTATTTCTTGATTGCGGCCTTCTTCTCCGCTTGCACGAAGGAGGGCAGCTCGTCGTGGGGGCGCGAGATCACCTGAACGCTGACCACCTCGCCGATGCGCGATGCGGCTTCCGCGCCGGCATCGGTTGAGGCCTTCACCGCGGCCACATCGCCTTCAACAAAGGCGGTGACCAGTCCCGACCCTACCGACTGCCAGCCGGTAAAGGTCACGTTTGCGGATTTCAGCATTGCGTCGGTCGCCTCGAACAGCGCGACCAAACCCTTCGTTTCAATCATTCCAAGCGCTTGTTTCATCGAGTCCTCTCTTCTTCCTTCCGGATTTCCTAAAACCCTTGCCGATCTGAATCTCTGCCAACCTGAATTCCTAACCTGCCCGAACTGCCTTACCTGAGCAGTTCAATGTCCTTGGTCAAATGCAGGCCGCACGCGTTGGCCTCGTCGGTGTCCATGTGGACGTTGAGCCGCGAGTTTGGGTCGATGCGGACGTGAACGTTGTTGAAGGTGGTGCTAGCCGCGCCGCCGATGCGCAGCTTCATCAGCTCGCCCTGCTTGACCCCGAAGTAGGCGGCCTCGGACGGGTTCATGTGAACGTGGATCGCGGCGCGAATGATCCCTTCCTTCAGCTCGATGTTGCCCTTCGGCCCCATGATGATCGCGCCCGGAGTTCCCGCGAGATCGCCCGACAGACGCACCGGAAGTTCGTCGAAGCCCAGGCTGATGGCATCGGTGAAAGCAAGCTCCACCTGCGACCGCTTGCGCATGGGTCCGAGGATGCGAAGGTTGGAGATCAACCGGCTGCGCGGCCCGATGATCGTCACCTTCTCGTTGGCGGCGAAGTTGCCCGCCTGATAGAGCGGCTTGAAGACCGTTAGCTCCGTGCCCGGACCGAAGAGGATGTCCATGTCCTCGCGGCAGATGTGCATGTGCCGCGCCGAGGCCAGCACGGTCAGCAGCGGAGATTCGCTGGCGCCGCGGCCCGCTCCATCGCGGACAAGATACTCCGACGCGACCTGACGGACGATCTGCTCGACCAGAGACCGGTCGACCCGTTGCGACGAATTCGTTAGTGCTGCGCTTCCACTTGCCATAGGCTGACCTTGCTCACTGCGCTACGTTTCATCTCACTGCTTCGGTTAATTTTTCCCGCTTCACTGCGCCCTGTTCCACGACGCTCACGGTGTCGCGTGCAACAACACTCTCTTCATCCGCCGGAACAATCAGCACCGCGACGGCTGAGGTCTTGCTGGAAATCGCCTGTGCCGTGCGCGCCGCGCGGTTTACTGCCTCGTCGATTTCGATCTCGAAGGCGGCCAAATTTCGGCACACCGCGGCACGTGTCTCCCAACTGTTCTCTCCGATGCCGCCGGAGAAGCTGATGACATCCACTCCGTCCAGTTCCAGCATGAAGGCGCCAAGATAGTGGCGGATGGCGCGCACATACACATCCAGCGCAAGCCGTGCGCGCTTGTTGCCAGCCGCGGCAGCCGCGTCCAGATCGCGCATGTCGCCGCTGGTGCCGCTGATGCCGGCCAAGCCGGATTGGCTGCCCAGGATGCGCGCCATCTCGTCGGGGCCGACGCCGAGTTTCTTCATCATGAACAGGACAGCAAAGGCGTCGATTTCGCCCACTCGATTGTTCTGCGGCAGGCCGGACTGCGGCGAGGTGCCGAAGCTGGTGTCGATAGCAATGCCATCGCGGAAGGCCGCAATGCTGGAGCTGCCACCCAGATGGCAGGAGATGTGGCGAAGGCCTGGCTTATTGAATTGCTTGAGCACGCGCTCACTGGCCGCGCGATGGCTGGCGCCGTGAAACCCGTAGCGGCGAATGCCGAACTCCGTGCGCCACTCGTAGGGCACCGCATAGGTTGTGGCCGCCTCGTCGAGCGATGCGTAAGGGATGGTCTCGAAGACCGCGACCAGAGGCACGCCGGGTAGTTCGTTGCGAAATGCCTTCATGGCCGCGATATACGGAGGATTGTGCGCGGGCGCGAAGAAGGAGAATTTGTCCATCGCAGCCAGCAGCTCATCATCCACCAAGCGCGGGCCAGAGAGTGGGCCGGCATGAACCGCCTTGAATCCAACCGCTTCGATCTCCGACAGACTCTTCAGGGCCTTGCCCGGGCCGACTACATCTGCGATGCACTTGCGAATGGCGGAAGGATAATCCGGACAATCGCCGCCGGGCTGGCCGATCCGTTCCACCCGCCCATTGGCCAACGCCATCTCTTCCGGCATCTTCAGTACGCGGTACTTGAAGGAGGTGCTACCGATATTGGGGATCAGACATATCATGGGGACGGACGATTCAGTTTGGCAAACTGCATTTCAGTGCAGCAGTGAACGTTCCCTAGTGGCAAACTACTTATTGCACCAGTTGTTACTACGAACTAAGTTAACGAAAAACTACTGACTTATCACCACGCCGAGCTACCTAATTTGACGGACTATGAACGTTCTTGACTGCATGAAAACCATATCGTATATTGGCTGTCAGAGTCAATCAGAATCGTGAGCGACTTTGAGGATTTCTCAAGATGGCGCCAGATGCAGGAGTGTCGCGTGTCAATGCGGCAAAGGGTAGTTCGCGGCAGATGACCCCCGGGCGGGTGGCCGAGTTGGGCATCGTCGGCGCGGGCGGCGGCGGATTTCCCACGGCGGTGAAGCTGGGGACGCGGGTGCCGCTGGTGATCGCCAATGCCGCCGAGTGCGAGCCGCTGCTGCACAAGGACAAAGAGCTGCTGCACCACCACTCCGAGCCGTTTCTGCGCGGCATGGTTGCGGCGATGGAGATGGTCGGCGCGCCCGAGGGCGTCATCGGCATCAAGGAAAAGTACCACGACATCATCGCCGCGATGCAGCAGCAGGCGCCGAAGAACATCCGCGTGGCGCTGCTGCCGGACGCCTACCCGGCGGGCGACGAGTTCATCCTGGTGCATACTGTGACGGGCCGCGTGATCCCTCCCGGCGGGCTGCCCAAGGACGTGGACGCGATGGTGGCCAACGTCGAGACGCTGATGAACATCGGGCTGGACCAGCCGGTGACGCAGAAGTACCTCACCGTAGCTGGCGCCGTGCGCAATCCCATCACGCTGCGCGTACCCCTCGGCATCACCATCGGCGAGGTGATCGCGGCGGCGGGCGGAGCGACGGTCGACGACTTTAGCGTGCTGCTGGGCGGCGTGATGATGGCGCGTCCCGCTGCCGGGCTGGACGTCCCGGTAACCAAGACAACCGGCGGCATCGTGGTGCTTCCCTCCTCACACAAGCTGATCCTGCGCCACGCGGCGAAGTGGCCGGTGATTGCGCGGGTCGGGCGCTCTGCGTGCGACCAGTGCCGCTTCTGCACGGAGTTCTGCCCACGCTACCTGCTGGGACATCCCATTCAGCCGCATCGCGCGATGCAGTCGCTGGGCTTCAGTCCCAGTCCGGCCGAGATCGTCGCCGGAACGCTCTACTGCTGCGAGTGCAACCTGTGCAGCCTGTACGCCTGCCCGGAGGACCTCGATCCCAAGAACGTCTGCGTGCAGTCCAAGCCCGCGGCGCGCGCGAACGGGCTGTTCTTCACGGGAACGCCTGAGTCGGTAACGCCGCATCCGATGGCGGAGTACCGCCGCGTCCCGATGGGACGGCTAATCGCGCGTCTGGGGCTCTCGGAGTTCCACAACGCCGGGCCGCTGACGGAGCACAAGTTCACGCCCAGCCGCGTGACTCTGCCGCTGAAGCAGCACGCGGGCGCGCCCGCGGTTGCGGTGGTCAAGACGGGGCAAACGGTGAACGTGGGCGATCTCGTGGCCGAGCCCGAAGCAGGCAAGCTGGGCGCGCGCATTCACGCCAGCATCCGCGGCGTGGCTCGGCTAACCCACGATGCGGTGGTGATCGATGCGTAACTCTCGCATTGCGGACCGGACACTTTGTACGAAGCTCGGAAGGAGCCCATCTCGTGGCTGATATTCAATCGATAGGACTCATCGAACTCTCCAGTGTTGCAACCGGCTATCAGGTCGAGGACGTGATGTTGAAGGCCGCCAAGGTCCAGGTCCTGTTGGCGCGCAGCATCTGCTCCGGCAAGTTCCTGATCGCGATTGCCGGCGACGTGGCGTCGGTGACGACTGCGGTGGAGGCTGGCGGCGCTGCGGCCGGCGCTTCGCTGATCGAGCGGCGCCAGATCGCGCGCGTGCATCCTTCGGTGCTTCATGCCATCTCGCAGTCGGTGGAGATCAATCCCAAGGACCTGCGCTCGATCGGCATCATCGAGACATTTTCCGCGTCGAGCATCATCGACGCAGCGGATGCAGCCGTGAAATCCGCCAATGTGACTCTGCTTAAAGTGCATCTGGCGATGGCGCTGGGCGGCAAAGGGTTCGTGATGATGGCGGGCGATGTCTCCAGCGTTCAGGCAGCTGTGGAGGCTGGATCGAAGGCTGCGGCGGAAGAGGGAATGCTGGTTGCGCGCGGCGTGATTCCGGCACCATCGGAGGAGCTTTTCCGCGACTACATCTGAGCCGGCTTGGCTATCGCGGGAGTTGCTTGTCATTTGTTCGCCATTTATGCTTCTTTTGTTCTCCCCCCCCTCCCCCCCCCTTGGCGGGATGGGTGCGTAAGTGGATTGTTATGTAGCTGCCCCAGGTAAAATATTCATAATGGACATTTTAGGAGCAAGTGGTTTGGAATCATTCGGTTGCGCGGAGTTCTGGACTCCAAATTCGTCATTGCAGACAGGTTACGGGTAAAATCGTCAAAACATATGGGTTATGGATGAAAACGAGGCTCTGAAGCGGTGGTCCCGGCAAAATAGTCATTGCATGGGAGTTGTGGGTAAGATACTGATTCGGTGCGACTTATTCGGTTGAGAAAGAGCGGTGCAAGCGGGTGGTGGGAGTTCATTTCCGCGCGGTCGAAGCTGCCCCTCGATGGATTCGATCCATATGTTAATTGTAGCAAGCGGAGCATAACTACTATGCCAACTATTTTTCGGATGGAAGTGGTTGATGGAGTGGGGGTTATGGGGATTTTTCGGCGTCGAGGGGCTTGACACGTGGATTTGCTGGGGTTTTTGAGGGTTGGCGACGGCGATTTTTTTGAGATGATTATGCAGTTAGCTCCGGCGCTCACGCCGCAAGGCCCAAAATCGAGCGGATGCGCTGGCTTGGCCCTATCGGTCGGGCTTTCAGCCCTCGATTTTCGCCTCCCGGGCCTTCATGGGGCTGCCTGCCCCAGCGAGCAAGCTCGCCGGGGACCCCGTTCGCCCCATGCTGGTATAGGGCGCGCCGTTGG